>ENA-OOWK01000198-OOWK01000198.1-human-gut-metagenome-genome-assembly--contig:-NODE-198-length-52404-cov-3.734493_pt1 | contig 52404 bp, 52 predicted proteins | sample MGYA00241405_ERZ501317 | MGnify/ENA primary metagenome ERZ501317 (study PRJEB25962, sample SAMEA1972440) | human gut metagenome | biome: human gut; feature: human-associated habitat; material: faeces... | reverse complement strand
GTCTGGAATTTCATATTCCTTCCAGAGGATTAATCGGATTCCGCGGAGAATTCCTTACTTCTACAAAAGGAACCGGTATCTTAAATACTGCGTTTGACGGTTATGCGCCATACAAAGGCGATTTACAGTACAGAAAACAGGGTTCTCTTATTGCCTTTGAAGCCGGTGAATCCGTAACTTATGGTTTATTCTCAGCACAGGACCGCGGAACCTTGTTTATTGGACCTGGAGAAAAGGTTTATTCAGGTATGGTAATCGGACAGAGCGGAAAACCGGAAGATATTGAATTGAACGTATGTAAGACCAAACATCTTACCAACACCCGTTCCTCTTCTGCAGACGAAGCCCTGAAGCTGACACCACCAAGAATCTTGAGCCTGGAACAGGCTTTAGACTTTATTGACGTGGATGAGCTTCTGGAAATCACGCCGGAGTCTCTGCGTATCCGTAAGAAAATCCTGGATTCCCGCCTGAGAAAAAGACAGAGCTTCAAAAAATAATTCATAACAAAGCAAGACAAAACTTTCAAAATATAGTTGTATCCCGTTTGCAGATATGCTATAGTAAAAGTGTAACAAAAGAGCAACCGCCCACAAGGGGTTGACCTATATAAGTCTAGCATAGAAATGCCACCCTAAACTGGTCAAAGTTCTTATGAGGGTGGTTTTTCTATGCCTTAAATCATCAGTGACAAATCATATAGATGAATGTCAGCAGTGACTGTATGAACATTCCAAAGGCCAGCAGGTCTTTGAAATCAAATTGATTCTTATGATTGTTCATCAGCACCACCCCCATTCTATGTAGAATAGAGGCCAGCCACCCTGCAACACGGTTACTCTCACAAACAGTATATCATGACTTTTATCTGTTTACAATCCTGTTTTCAGTTATTTTAAACACTTATTTTTCTCAAGAATTATAGATAAACTTTCAAAATATAGTTGTATCCCGTTTACAAATATGCTATAGTAAATGTGTAACAAAAAAGAACAACCGCCCACAAGGGGTTGACCTTATATACCTAGCATAGAAAATGCCACCTATACCGGTCAAAGTATGAGGGTGGTTTTTTCTATGCCTTAAACCATCAGTGACAAATCATATAAATGAATGTCAGCAGTGACAGTATGAACATTCCAAAGGCCAGCAGGTCTTTAAAATCAAATTGATTTTTATTATTGTTCATCAGCACCACCCCCATTCTATGTAGAATAGAGGTCAGCCACCCTGTAACACGGTTGTTCTTATAAACAGTATATCATGATTTTACTCGCTTTCCAATCCTATTTTCAGTTATTTTTATTTTTTTCATCTATTATTGTTACTTTTTTATCAATTCAAATCAGAACGCCTTTTTTTATCTAAAAATATCTTATGTCTACCTTTCCTATTATCTGATTATTTATTATTTAACAATCTTTTTTCTTTCTTTTGCACCGTAATCATGATAAAATACACTTACAAGAAACTTACAGTTTTTTTATTTTCTTCTCAAATCATATTGACAAACATTTAACAATGAGTTACAATCATTTCAGATTTGATTTTGTTAATTTTTTATCAATATGACAAAACAAAACTTTTTCTACTTCTGTTTATGAAAAACAGACTACTATTTTTTAAGGAGGATTTCCCATGGCAAAAAAACCAGAAACAACAGCACCGGAAACCAATAATAGTGTAGAAGCTCTTCAGGCAAAAATTGCTTCTATGCGGGAAGCACAGAAAAAATTTGCTTCTTTTACACAGGAACAGGTAGATAAGATTTTCTTTGAAGCTGCTATGGCAGCCAATAAAATGCGTATTCCTCTTGCAAGAATGGCTTGTGAAGAAACCGGCATGGGTGTCCTGGAGGATAAAGTAATTAAAAACCATTATGCTGCAGAATATACTTATAATGCATATAGAAGAGTAAAAACCTGCGGTGTCATTGAAACAGATACTTCCTATGGAATTAAAAAAATTGCAGAACCAGTTGGTGTAGTAGGCGCTGTAATTCCTACTACAAACCCAACCTCTACTGCTATCTTTAAATGTCTTATTTGTTTAAAAACCAGAAATGCCATTATTATCAGCCCGCATCCACGTGCAAAAAAATGTACCATTGAGGCTGCTAAGATTATTTTGGAAGCTGCAGTAAAGGCAGGAGCTCCGGAAGGCATTATCGGATGGGTGGAAGAACCTACCATTGAACTGTCCAACGCATTGATGAAATCTGTAGACGTGATTCTTGCTACAGGCGGTCCTGGCATGGTAAAGGCTGCTTATTCCTCCGGAAATCCGGCTATTGGTGTAGGTCCTGGAAACGTTCCTGTTATTATGGACAGCACCTGCGATATCCAGACTGCTGTTTACTCTGTCATCCATTCTAAGACCTTTGACAATGGTATGATTTGTGCTTCTGAACAGTCTGTTACTGCCATTGCTGATATTTATGATGAAGTAAAAGCAGAATTTATCAAACGTGGATGCCATGTATTAAACAGTGAAGAATTAGACAAAGTACGCAGCATTATCCTCACAGAAGCTGGTACTGTCAATGCAAAAATCGTCGGTCAGCCGGCTGCTGTTATTGCGGAAATGGCTGGTGTTACCGTTCCTGCTAATACAAAGATTCTCATTGGTGAGGTTACTTCTGTTGATATTTCCGAACCATTTGCTCATGAAAAGTTATCACCGGTTCTGGCTCTGTACAAGGCAAAAGATTTTGCTACTGCTGTAGATATGGCAGACCAGTTAGTAAAAGACGGTGGTTACGGACACACTGCTTCTATTTATGTACATCCTTCTCAGACTGAGAAGCTGAATATCTTTGCAGACCGTATGAAAACCTGCCGTATTCTGGTAAATACACCTTCTGCTCAGGGTGGTATTGGTGACCTGTATAACTTCAAACTGGCGCCGTCTCTTACCCTTGGCTGCGGTTCTTATGGCGGAAACTCCGTGTCAGAAAACGTTGGAGTGAAACATCTGCTGAATGTAAAAACCGTTGCAGAAAGGAGAGAGAACATGCTGTGGTTCAGAACACCGGAAAAGATTTACTTTAAGAAAGGCTGTCTGCCTGTTGCATTAGACGAATTAAAAACCGTATACGAAAAGAAAAAAGCCTTCATTGTAACGGATACTTTCTTATACAACAATGGCTATACAAAGCCGATTACTGATAAGCTGGATGAAATGGGAATTACCTATGAGTGCTTCTTTGATGTTGCCCCGGACCCAACTCTCCAGTGCGCTCAGAAAGGTCTGGAACAGTTAAAATCCTTTGGTCCTGATACTATTATTGCCCTGGGTGGCGGTTCTGCTATGGACGCTGCCAAGATTATGTGGCTCATGTACGAACATCCAGAATGCAAATTTGAAGACCTGGCTATGGACTTCATGGATATCCGGAAACGTGTTTACACCTTCCCGAAAATGGGTGTAAAGGCCATGATGGTAGCGATTCCTACCTCTTCCGGTACTGGTTCTGAGGTAACACCATTTGCTATTATTACAGATGCAACTACCGGCACAAAATGGCCAATCGCTGACTACGAATTAATGCCAAATATGGCAATCATTGATGCTGATTATATGATGGGACAGCCAAAGGGTCTTACCAGCGCTTCTGGTATTGATGCTCTGACCCATGCTCTGGAAGCTTATGCTTCTATTATGGCTACTGATTATACAGATGGTGTTGCGTTAAAGGCAGCAAAATTAATCTTTGATTACCTGCCTGCTGCTTATGAAAAAGGCGCTGATGACCCTATTGCAAGAGAAAAAATGGCAAATGCTTCCACACTGGCTGGTATTGCTTTCTCCAATGCGTTTTTGGGAATCTGCCACTCCATGGCACACAAGTTGGGCGCTTACCACCACCTGCCTCATGGTGTTGCCAATGCGCTGCTTATTGAGCATGTTATGCGCTACAATGCTGACCCGGCTCCTGTTAAAATGGGAACCTTCTCACAGTATCCATATCCACACGCAAAGGAAAGATACTGTGAAATGGCTCGTTTCGTAGGTATTCAGGGCAAAAATGATGATGAAGTATTTGAAAACTTCATCAAAGCCATTGCTGAACTGAAAGAAAGAGTTGGCATTAAGAGAACCATCAAGGACTATGGCATCACAGAAGAAGCCTTCCTGGCTACTCTGGATGAAATGGTAGAAAATGCATTTAATGACCAGTGTACCGGAGCAAATCCACGCTATCCACTGATGAAGGAAATGAAAGAAATGTATTTAAAGGCTTATTATGAAGGGTAAAAAAGAGAATTTCTCTTAATATGCTGATTTATTGACATACTGACGCAATCCCGCATGTGGTACCTTCCAAGCTCAGTCTGCGTTCACTTTGAGCCTGTAGTCTCAAAGCGTACTCGACAAATTTGCCTGAAAGATATCCGCATGCGGGATTGCTGGGTTATGGCAGATATAAAAGGTATCTAGTGGATTGGAGTATATGGAAACACTCATTTTACCATGAGTGAATGAGACTTGATATGATAATGAAACAGCACTAAAAAGCAGTTAATCACTAAGACTAACTGCTTTATGTGTATATCTATGAGTGTCCTAAATCTTAAATACTAGTATAGCCTTATCTGTTCCGACCATAGACATAGTTACTAATTTATATCCTTTGTTCAGCATTTCCTCTGATTTTTTCTCAATAGCTTTTGCTAAATCTTCTACACCAGTAGAACATTCTACAACAACTGATTTATATACTAAATTGAACATTTTACTCATCTCCTTTTTTGTTCTTTCTATCCCACCAAGTACCTGCTAACGAACAACTTCCTCCCATAACTATAAAAGCAATCATAATAAGCCAAAATTCCATGATTTTCTCTCCTTTTTAATTTGTTAAATGCTGGCAAATAAAAATCATACCAAAACATATCATAAGTGCGATTACACCTGCAATGAATGCAAATATGATTTTTTGATAATTTCTTTTTCCTATTTCTTGTTGTGCTTCATCATGCGTTAATTGTTTTCCGTCAATAAATGCCAAAATTTCTTTATAGGTTTGAATGTCATAGTTCTTTTTGAATTTTTCAATCTTACTTGCCGTATAGAGCGTTATTGCGAACAAGCATAACCAGATAATAATTCCTATATTCCCCTTAATACTAAATAAAGGATAAGCGCTTACAGCTACAACTATTAATTCAATCAGGAAAACTCCACTTATCACATTAAAGTTTTTAATTGTTGCTTTTTCTACAACCTCCCTCATCTCCTTTATATCGTCTTTTATAAAATTATCTAAAGACACATTGAAGATATCAGATAAAGTAATTAAGCTTTTAACATCTGGACAACTTTTATTTGTTTCCCAATTAGAAATAGTTTGTCTTGAAACAAATATTTTAAGAGCCAGCTCTTCTTGAGAAATTTTTTGTTGTTCCCTAAGTTTCTTGATTTTTAATCCAATATCCATCTTGAATCTTCTCCTTTATTGTATCTGAATATCACTATTTTGTCTGTCAAAAGCCTTTGACATTGCCCTTTTTCCCTTGTCAAAATAGTTTTACATGGTTTATATAAAAAAATTTTTAAAAGATTCCCAGGTGTTCCAGGAGGGTTTTGGTTCCTAACAGAATAAGGATGATTCCTCCGGCCAGTTCTGCTCTGGATTTGTATTTGGAACCGAAGATATTACCTACTTTTACTCCTGTGGCGGAAAGGATGAAGGTAATGACTCCAATAAAACCGGCTGCCAGAATGATGTTTACGTCCAGGAATGCAAAGGTGATTCCCACTGCAAGTGCATCAATACTGGTAGCCACTGCAAGTGGGAACATTTTTTTTGCTTCCATTCCTCCAACCGGGCAGGAATCGCCTTTTTCTCTGGATTCCCGAATCATATTGATTCCAATGAATCCCAGAAGGAAAAATGCAATCCAGTGGTCAATGGAGGTGATTTTGTCTTTAAACTGGCTTCCCAGAAAATAACCAATCACTGGCATTAATGCCTGGAAGCCCCCAAACCAGAGTCCCGCCAAAATCATGTGTTTAGGCGCCAGTTTTTCAGTAGCAAGACCCTTGCAGACAGAAACAGCAAACGCATCCATGGATAGTCCCACTGCAAGGGTAAAAAGTGTAATAATATCCATTTTCAATTTCCTCTTTTCTTAGCATGTCCGTTTATTATAGCACCAGGATTCTACGGTGTAAATCACATATTTTTCTATTTACCTGCAGCCGGAAAAATTTTATAATAGACCTAACAGCAAGAACGGAAAGGAGAATTTTTTATGCTGAAACATACTTTTAAAAACCCCCTGCTTCCTGGGTTTTATCCAGACCCTTCTATTTGCAGGGTTGGGGAAGATTATTATATGGTAACCTCTTCTTTTGTGTATTATCCGGGACTCCCTATTTTCCACAGTAAGGACCTGGTTCACTGGGAACAGATTGGACATGGTATCCACCGTCCTGACCAACTGGATTATAAAAATTGCGAAACTTCCCTGGGGCTTTGGGCTCCAAGCATTCGGTATCATGAGGGAACCTTCTATATTATTAATACCTTTGTGTCCGAAGGCCGTGAAGCCAGAAGAGACAACTACATTATCACTGCCACAAATCCTGCCGGCCCCTGGAGTGACCCTGTTTTTGTGGAGGGCGCAGATGGCATTGATTCCAGTTTGTTTTTTGATGATGACGGTTCTCTCTGGTATGCTGGAAATTTCATCAGTGAGGAAAAGCTGTATGAGGGTCACCATGGCATTTATCTCAACGAACTGGATCCGGTAACCTTCCAGTTTAAAGGGCCACGCTATATTATCTGGGATGGCAAGAAATCCTACAGCCGCTGGATTGAAGCGCCTCATATTTACAAAAAGGATGGCTGGTATTACCTTATGGTGGCGGAGGGCGGAACTTTTATTAATCACAGTGTCCAGATGGCACGCTGCCGCACCATTAACGGAGATTACGAAGTATGCCCAAGAAACCCTATTATTTCTCACCGCCACATGCCTGTTCTGAATCCTATTTCTGTCACAGGACATGCGGATATTACTGACACTCAAAATGGGGAGTGGTGGATGGTGCTTCTGGCTGTGCGTCCTTATGAAGGCGGACATTATAATCTTGGTCGTGAAACCTTTATGGTTCCCATGGTATGGGCTGAGGACGGCTGGCCTATGATTGACAATGAAACAGGTCTGGTAAATGAAGAAGAACGTCTGCCAAATCTGCCAAAATGTGTTTATCCTCCTATGCCGGAAAATGACAACTTTGAAAGCAGTACACTCCAGATGCAGTGGAATACCATTCATCCACCTCTGGACATGTTCTACAGTCTTACACAGCGCCCCGGTTATCTCCGGCTGAAGCTCCGCCCGGAAGTCATGGAAGAAATCTGCACCCCTTCTTTTGTGGGAAGAAGACAGCGTCACAAAGAATTTCTGGCAAAGACAGCCATGGAATTTACCCCTTCCACACCTCTGGAAGAGGCTGGTATTGCTCTGGTACAGGACGACCGTTTCCATTACCTTATGACCGTAAGAGAAAAAGAAGGAAAACCTGTCCTTCAATTATGGAAAACTGAGAAAGGCGTCCGTACTTTGGTAAAAGAAACCGTGTTAAAAACTGGTGAAGGGGACAAAACCTCACGAATTTATCTCAGCGTCCAGGGACATACAGATGGTTATACCTTCTACTATGGGTATGATGAACAGGAAATGATTCCTTTTGTTTCTAACATGGATGGCAGCCTGTTAAGCTCTGTGGTAAATGAAGGCTTCACAGGAGCTTATATTGGTATGTATGCCAGCTCCAACCATACTGCATCTGAAAATCATGCGGATTTTGACTGGTTCAGCTATCAGGGAGAATAAAAAACATTTATGTAAACTAAAAGGGTTCCAGGAATCAGGAGACTTTTTCTCCATGATTCCCGAAACCCTTTTATAAACAGGAATTAAAAGGCATCCTGAATCTGTTTGATTAAATTTTCCACATCTGCTTTCTTTACCAGAAATCTCTGGGTGCCATTGATTTCCACCAAATCATAAGTATCGTCATACTGATAATAGGCCACACTGATTTGCGGCGCTGTGTCCTGATTTCTATTGTAGGTCACAGTAAGAAGCGCCTGGTTTTCTGCTTTTTCAGCCTCTTGTTTTGGCTCTCCTGCCAGCATCACAGAGGATAACGCCTGATATAAAGTGGTAAAATCTTCTTTTTCTACTTTCTTTTTCCCAAGCTGATATTCCTGCTCCTGTGTATTAACGGACATTTTGTATGTCTTATCTTCTGTCATAAGTTCTATGTTCTTTACAGTTTCAATGTTAATCAAAACCGGAATTTTCAGGATATAGTCATAGGGATTTAATCCATAAACACTTTCTAAAAGAACCGCAGGAAGTTTATAAACTTTATCTTCAAATCCTTTGACTGCCGCATAATGATTTCCTTCCCCATCTTCATTTCCAAGAATGATTTCCGCTTGGGAATCCGCGTACAGCGTACTTTTGGCTTTCTCAGCATCCTGGGTATTAACAAATTCCAGGGAAATACTGGTGGTGGAATCGGAAAGTCCTGTCTCTGTCCCTTCCTCTATTGGAACCGGAATCTGAAGATTCATTTGGCACAGGATATCAAACAAACCATACATTTCCTCTGTATTTACAGTCATGGTTTCATCATAAGGATTTAAGATTTCCCAGTAATCAAAGTCCATCTTATAATCTGCCGGCTCTTTGGACAAATGAAAAATCTCTTCTCCGTCCTTTGTAAGCACCACTTTCCGGATTCCATCCTGGATAAAAGCAGGATTTTCTACTGGTTTTGGCTCTGGCTTTTCCGGCTGTTTAGAAGCTTCTGTCTGCTTGCCTGTTTCTGTTTTGTCCTCTGACTGTGTTGTTTTGGCGTCCCCGCACCCTGCAAGCAGCAAGGCAGCCAGGCACAGGCATAGTCCTGCCTGTTTTGCCTTTCCTGTCCATTTCTTCATACTTTCCGTCCTCTCTTTCCTGTCCTTTTGCAGTTTACAGGGTTACGGAAACCTCCACCGGAGCTTTTCCTGTAAGCCCTTTGCTTCTGCTGTCTGGCTGGGATACCCCTGCAAACAAGGTAAAGTGTTTGCTGTCTACATGACGTTCTCCCTGTTCATCCACTACCATCATAGCTCTGTTTGGAATGGTAAACTTCACGGTTTTACTTTCTCCTGTCTGTAACGCCACTCTCTTAAAACCGCAAAGGCTGTAATTACGTACTGCCAGAGGAGAATCCGTATCCTTTATGTAAATCTGAACCACTTCTTCTGTTTCTCTGCCATGATTCTCAACTTTGACTTCCAGTTCAATATCTGACTCCGCAGTTACCTGATTTACTACCTTTGCCTCTGTCACCTGTACGTCCCCATAGGTAAGTCCATATCCAAATGGATACAGGGCTTCTTTTTCCATATAACGGTAAGTGCGGTTTTTCATAGAGTAATCGGTAAATTCCGGCATTCCCTCCAGGTCTCTGTAGAAGGTAACCGGCAGTTTTCCGGATGGTGATACCTTACCAAATAATAAATCTGCCACTGCTTTTCCGCCTCTTGCTCCCGGATACCATGCCAGAAGCACTCCATTGCAATGTTCCTCTGCATAGCTTAAATCAATGGCGCTTCCTGCCATAAGAACCACAATGGTAGGTTTTCCTACTGCAGTTACCTTTTCGATTAATTCCTCCTGAACCTTTGGAAGATGGAGGTCTCTCTTATCTCCGGACGCATCGCTGTTTCCGGTATCTCCCTCTTCTCCTTCCAGGGTTTCATCCAGACCAACACAGAGAACCACCACATCACTGTGCTCTGCAGTAATCACTGCCTCTGAAATCCGATCCTGATTCCATGCCAGATTTTCCACTTTATCCCTGGATAAATGGCAGCCTTCGGAATACAATACTCTTACCTCATCTCCCACTTCATCCTGGATCCCTTCCAGTACGGTAATATATCTGGATGCGGTTCCATGATAGTTTCCAATGAGGGCTGCCCGGCTGTTGGCATTTGGCCCTACCACGCCAATGGTTTTCAGCTTGCTCTTATCCAGAGGAAGCACACCGTCATTTTTCAGAAGAACACTTCCTTTTCTTGCCATATCTACAGCAGCTTCCAGATGTTCCCTGCATTCCACTACTTCATATGGAATGTCATCATACTCACTGCCATCAAACAAGCCCAGCAGATATCTGGTGGTAAACAGACGCTCTGCTGCCAGGGTAATCTCTTCCTCAGAAATTAAGCCTTCTTCCACAGCAGCCATAAGATGCAGGTAAGTATTCCCACAGTTTACATCACAGCCTCTCTTCAGAGCCAATGCTGCAGATTCTCTGGCATTTTTGGTAATTTTATGATTTTCATGGAAATCCCGGATTGCCCAGCAGTCAGAAACGTAATGTCCGTCAAACTGCCATTTATCTCTTAACACATCTTCCATTAAATACTGATGTCCACAGCAGGGCTCCCCATTGGTTCTGTTGTAGGCTCCCATCACAGACTCTACATCCGCTTCTGTAACCAGCGCCTCAAAAGCAGGCAGGTAGGTTTCCCACATATCTTTTTTCGTTGCTTTTGCGTCAAATTCATGACGGATTGCCTCCGGTCCGCTGTGTACTGCAAAATGCTTTGCACAGGCTGCCGCCTTCATCACAGGTCCTTCTCCCTGAAGCCCTTCTACAAAACGCACACCCAGACGTGAGGTAAGATATGGGTCTTCTCCATAAGTCTCATGGCCTCTTCCCCAGCGTGGGTCTCTGAAAATATTCACATTTGGAGACCAGAAGGTCAGCCCTTTGTAAATATCTCTGTCATGATGTTTGGAATATTCATTGTATTTTGCTCTTCCTTCTGTGGCAATCATATCTCCCACCTTCTGCATAGCGTCTTCATCAAACGCTGCCGCCATACCAATAGCCTGTGGAAACATGGTTGCTACTCCGGCTCTGGCTACCCCATGCAGAGCTTCATTCCAGTAATTGTAAGTAGGAACCCCCAGACGCTCCACTGGTGATGCGTCATACTTTAGCTGAGAAGCCTTTTCCATTAAGGTCATTTTTGATACCAGTTCTTTTGCTTTTTTTCTGGCCTCTGCCCGCTCATTCTTATAGTTTTTCATAATCATCCTCCAAATTGCTTATTTTGTTCTTCTATTTTACCATATTTCTTTTCATATACCTCTCAATAATTGCTCTTTTACAGACAAATCTTGCCTTCCTTTTGAATTTCTTCTCTATATTTGGTTGGAGATTTCCCTGTATGCTTCTTAAAAGCAAGGGAAAAATAATTGGTATCCCGGTACCCCACCATCATGGCAATCTTTCCTGTTTTCAGACTGGTGGTTTCCAGCAGGGATTTTGCTTTCTCAATACGCTTACGCACAATATATTCGTTACATCCTTCTTTTGTTACCCGCTTAAACAATCTGGAGAAATAATTAGGCGTGATGTAAAGAGAAGCCGCTATATTAGCTACTGTAAGCTCTTCTGTTAAATGCTGGGAAATATAATACTTTGCCTGTTCTATAATCTCATGCACATTTTCTTCCTTTCCGCTTAACATCTGAGAAAGAAACATCTCAGTAACCTCACAGGCCTCTTCTCCTGATGCAGAAATAAGGCTTTTCGACAGCGCCTCCAGTTTCCCTGATTCTATTTCACCTAAATCCCCTGTATAGGAAAAATACGTTGCGGTGGCAATTTCAAAGCAAAGACGTCTCACTGTCTGCTGAGACAGATTATAAGACTGGGTCGCTTTACAAAACGTATGGAAAGCCTTCATCACATACTCCGGATTTCCAATGTTGCTGCACATGATTCCTTTCAGTTCTGCATAAATATCCCGAAAAATATCATTTTTTCTCTTTGCGCCAAAAGTCTGGATAATGTCCTGAATCCCTTCTTTCTCAGTATTGAGCAGATACTTTGCATCATTATAAGAAATATACAGATTTTCCATTCCTTCCGCAACACTGCCAATAACCATTTTAGGATTGGTATCAAACTCATCCTTTAATATATCAGAAAGCTCCTCCGTTTTCTCCAAAACCGAATCACTCTCTTCCTTTAAAAAATATACCACAGCAATCGTTCCATCGTCATCCGAAAAGGTCACGCCATCCTCCTGGGCATCTACCACGCTCATACACACATTTTTTACAGACATAGCTCTGAAATTTTCTTCCGGCGGCTTCTGGGACATGTAAAGCGTTGGAACAATAAGCACCATCTGCAAACGTCTCTGACCATCAATCCCATAAGAAATTTTAAGCCTTTCCAAAAGTCCCGGTATTTCTCCTCTTCTGTGAATTAAGTCCCTCATGATTTTCTCTAACTGTGTCTGCTCTACCGTGCCCTGGGTGCGCTGCAAAATCAGGGAGCTTTTCTCCTCCGCCTTTGCAGCTTCCAGATATTCCACCTGCGCCTTCACTGCTTTACTTAAAACCTCTTCATCCACTGGCTTTAAAAAGAGATCCTGCACCTGGAGACGCAAGCTCTGCCTTGCATACTCAAAGCTGTCATATCCGGTAAGTACCAGTACCCGAAGCCTGGGCTGCCGCTTTCTGGCTGCTTCGATTAGCTGCAATCCTGTCATCTCAGACATCTGAATATCCGTAATCATAATCTCCGGCTCATATTCTTCAATAATCTCAAGAGCCTCCCTGGCGCTTGATGCTGTAAACACCTCACAGATGCCAAGAGCTTCCCAGTCTATGACTTTTTTAATGCCCATGCGTATCATTTTTTCGTCATCTACAATTAATATTTTATACATTGATTATGTCTCCCTGCAAGATTCCCGGTTCCACTTCTGTCACATATGGAAGAGTGATTTCCACTGTCACCCCTCCAGACTCATTCTTTACATAATGAAGGCCATATTCTTTTCCGTACAGCAATTCAATTCGTTTATTCACATTTCTCACACCATAGCCAAATCCTTCATCATACTCTGATAAGTGCTGATTCATTTCTGTAATCTGCTCCTGTGTCATACCTGTGCCGGTATCTGCAATCAGAATCTTTACCAGTTCTCCCTGACGCGCTGCACTTAGCGAAATACTTCCCTGCTTCCCTTCTTTGATTTTAATGCCATGATAAATAGAATTTTCCACCAGAGGCTGAAGGGTCAGCTTTGGTATCATTGCCTCTTTGCAATTTTCTTCTACATAAATGCTGCTTCCAATAATATTGTCATACCGCATATTCTGTATAATCAAATAATTCTGCACATGTTCCACTTCTGTTTTCAGCGGAATCACATCATGTCCCTTACTGAGACAAATCCGGTAATACCGGGCAAGGGCCTTTACCAAAATAGAAATCTCCTGGTTTCCGTCAACCACTGCCTGCCAGTGAATACAGTCCAGAGTATTATAGAGAAAATGAGGCTGAATCTGGGACTGCAGGGAATTAAAGCGAATCTGTTCAATCTGGTGCTGTTCCAGCTTTACCTGCTCCATCAAAACTAAAATTTCCTCCATCATGGAATTAAAGCCTGTTGCAAGCTTCACGAAATCCTCACCCATATGTTCCTCATCAATTCTGGCTGTCAAAGACCCGGCAGCAACATCATCCATTTTCTGTACCACATTGTCCAGAGGTTTATAAATTTTCTGAATTACCCCTTTTACAATCTGCAGACTAAGGGCAACCACCCCTACCAGCACAATGGTCATAAGCAGAATTGTACGGATACTGGGCTTGTACAGTTCACTGGAGGAAATGCTGCTGACAATGTAATAATCCCAGTCCGGCACCTTCTGATAAATGTAAAGCCTTCCATCCTGGTTAAAGCTGCCCTGCATGCCTTCCAGTTTCTTCTCATATCTGGCGTCTCTGCCGATTTCATCAATCTTTCCGGCTGCTACAATCATGCCTTCTGTATCTACCAGTTCCGTTACCTGCCCTGAATCTTCCTGCTCTTTTAAAATCTGTTCCAGTAAAGAATTGGAAAAGCTCATGCAAAGCAAGCCTCTTTCTGAAGAAATCGTCTGTACATTGTAAACAGGGAAGTACACATTTAAGGTATATTTCTTTCCTTTAAAGTATGCGTTGGTAAACCCTGCTTTGATGGAACCCTTCTGGACATTTTTTGCCTTCTGGTAATCCTTCCTGTAGGTTTTCTGAAAGTCCGTCTCAACCAGCCCATTATTGCCGCGATACAGATAATCCTCCATCTGATAGCTCACCACTGCAATAAAGTTCATATCCAGATGCATGTTCTGACAGCTTGACATAACATTTTTCGCATCATTGGCTGCCTTGGAATAATTTGCATCCTGCTTACTGTCACATTCCAGGTAACGCTGGATGGAGTTATCTAAAACCATGGCGATTGCCAGAGATTTATACCGTTCCAAGGTACTCTGAAAATTTTCTGCCATAGTATCATTCTTTGCCTGCAGCATTTCTTCCGATTTACTCTTTAAAGACGTAACCGAAGATACCGTTGACATGACGAAAAAAATCAAGGTTGTAATCATTAAGGCAATGGTAATAAGCGCCTGCATCTTCCGGTCAAATTTCCAACGACTGATTTTTTCTCTCCATTTTTCCATAGTATTCTCCTGTCCTGCCTGAATTGATGTCTCATTTTATGGTACAATGTTACAAGCGATATTATATCAGAAAAGGCTATCACATAAAACAGAAAATTTCATGCAACAGCCTCTTCCAATAAAATTTTTATCAGCCTTTTACAGCTCCTGCGGTCATACCCTTCACCAATTTATCCTGGAAAATAATAAACAAAATAATCATTGGCAGAAGTGATAAGGTAAGAACCGCCATAATCATTGGCGTATTCATGGAATACTGTCCCTGGAATTCCCATATTGCCAGAGGCAGGGTACGGTTTGCAGAGGACTGAGTCAGTGTGTAAGCAAAAGAAAATTCGTTCCACATGTTTACACCATTGTAAATAGCCAGTGTCGCCAGACCAGGTTTTGCCAGAGGTAAAATCATGGCAAAAAACATTTTAATCTTTCCACATCCGTCAATTTCTGCGGATTCCTCAATTTCTCTTGGAATCTCTTTCATAAAGCTGGTTAAGATAAACACAGAAATGGGAACTGCAAACGCAACATAGGGACCAATAAGCGCCCAGATACTGTCATATAAGCCTGTAGATTTCGCCATTTTAAAAACAGGAATTAAGGTAATATGTACTGGTATGGACATGCAGGCAACAATAGCCGCATAAATCGTTCCAGACAGTTTAAACTTAAATCTTGCCAGAGGATAGGAAGCACAGGCTGCAATGAACAGCAGTAAAGTCAGAGATACTGCCAGCACAATAACACTGTTCATGAAATATGTGGTAAATCCACCTGTGAGAACTTCTTTATAGTTTTCTATATAGAAGGCATCCGGTAATGCAAAGACTCCTTTTACCAGCATTTCAAACTTCTCTTTAAAGGAGTTTAAAACCATAAAAATAAATGGCAGACAAGAAATAATCAGGTAACCGATTGCAAGAACAAAGGCAACGGTCCAGCATATCACACTTTTTCTCTTATTTTTCTTAATGCTATCCATATTCTTATGCTTCCTCCTTTCCTTTTAATAATTTCATGGTAATCAGAGCTACCATGGAAATCAGAATAAACATACCGCCTGCTACTGCGGAGCCATAGCCCATGTTAAAGTTTTTAAAGGACTGTTTATACATATAGGTTGCCATTAACTCTGTGGAAGTACCAGGACCTCCTCCTGTCATAACATAAATCAGGTCGAAATATTTCAGAGAACCAACCATGGAAAGGATGGCTGCGCTTTTCATAGAAGGAACTAAAAGCGGCAGTGCAATTCTCCAGAAATACTGTCCTCTTGTAGCACCGTCAATTCTTGCAGCTTCAAATACATCATATGGAATGTTGGTAAAAGCCGCCATAAAGTACACCATATAAAATGGGGTAAACTGCCAGCAGATAACAATAATAACCGTAAGAAGCGCGGTCTTTGGATTGCCCAGAAGGTCAATATTTCCTCCTCCAAACCATCCTGAAATGGTGCTGACAATTCCACCGTTTGTTGCCAGCGCGTAGGTGAAAAGGAAACCGATTGCTACAGATGACATCAGTAAAGGAACGAACCAGATTACTTTAAAGATTGTAAGCTTCTTGCCTCCAAAGTCAAGAAATGTTGCTAATGCCAGACCAATAGGAATCTGAATCACAATGGAAAGAACCATAATCACCAGATTGTTCCGAAATGCAATCCAGAAATTTTTATCTGTCAACAGGTTTTTCCAGTTTTCAAATCCGATAAATTCTTTTGCTGAAGAAATACCGTTCCATTGATAACCACTGGTAATGAATGTATCAATAATGGGATAAAGTATAAATACAATCAGCAAAATGGTTACCGGTGCCAGAAACAGGGCTGCCACCTTTCTTGTGTTTCTCTGTCTCATCTCTAACAGAGAAATACCTTTTTCCTTCATTTTGAGACCCTCCTTTTGTTACGTTTGTGCCTTATTCCCTTTGTCAGGGAAAGGGAGCAATCAACAGGACAGCTCCCTTTCTTTATTTTTATTCCGCTTTAGTTGCTAAATAGTCATCCATGGCTTTCTGCATAGATTCCTGTGCCTCCTGTGGAGTCATGGTTAATCCGAAAACTTCCTGTAATCCGTCTAAGTGTGCTGTAGATACTGCCGGTGGCAGATACTGGTCATACCAGAGCTGGATTTCAGAAGCCTTGTTTGCTGCTTCTACTACTTCTTTGGTAATCGGGTCTGTCAGCTTATCTTCAATACCTACAACCGGAGGAATCTTTCCATTTTCCACTTCAAAGTCAATGACTTCATCGGATAAGTGTGCCTCTGCACATTCAAAAGCTGCCTCCAGCTTTTCACCTTCACAGTTAAATACAATAAACTGGTCACCAACTGTACCAATCATAATGGATGGGTCTGCCTGAGAACCTTCGATTGCAGGGAATGGGAACCATCCGATTTTTTCATAGAATTCTTCACTGTCTGTTGCAAAAGTACCTGTATACCAGGAACCGCACAGAAGCATACCTGCTGTCTCCTGATACATAAGCTGTTTTGCCTGTCCGTCATCTTCGCTTAAAGAGTTTACACCATCTGGGAAGTATCCATTTTTCACCCATTCCTGAATCTTTTCACCGGCTTTAATAAAGCTTTCTTCTGTGAATTTTCCTTCTCCTGCAACTGCCTTCTGGAATGGCTCCAGTCCACCGTAACGGGCTGCCAGGTTCATGAAATACATGGAGCCTGTCCATTTGGAGCTGTTAGCAAGAGCAAATGGAGTAATTCCATTTCCCTTTAAGGTGTCGCAGATATTCTCCAGGTCTGTTAAGGTTTCCGGTTCTTTTAAGCCATACTTATCAAACATTTCTTTATTATAGAAGATACCTGACATGGAAACATTCTGATAAGGCACTGCATAAATCTTGCCATTGTATGTAGCCTGTCCTACTGCTGATTCCATTAACTTGTCTTTAATTTCAGAATTATTAAACAAATCATCAATAGGCTGTCCAAATCCGGAATCAATGTATTCATACATAGGACCGCCGGACCAGCAGGAATACATATCCGGACATTCACCTGAACTCATGGCAACCACCAGTTTTTCCTTATAAGTATCGTTCTGAGTTGGCACTACGGTTACTGTGTAGCCAGATTCTGTCTCTGAATTAAACTTGTCTACTGCTTTTGCAATCACGTCCTTGTCCGGGCTCTCTGTACCAATATTCCAGTACACAATTTCCTTATCGCCGCCCTTGGCATCACCGCCGCTTTTGTCCTTGTCACCGCCTCCGCCACAGGCTGTTAAAGACGCTGCCATCAGGACGCTCATGGAAAGTGCTGTTAATTTTACCGTTCTTTTCTTCATACTTGTCTTCCTCCTTATTGAATTTGCGACCCTTTGTTCAACTTTGAGTCATTTGATAGGTTTATCTTATCATTTCTTATGCAATTCGCCTATTTAATAAAATGTCCAGATTCTATAATTTTCTTACCTCCTTGCTTTTTGATTTTGTAGAATTTTATAGAAAAATCTCTTGACTCTACACTTACTGTAGCCTTTATCATGTAGTTTGTACAAAAAATTTTTCCATAAAAGGAGGTTCTGTATGAACAATCACGCTGGAACAACTGCCTATGAAAAGCCTGTTACCCTGAAAAATATTCTCCGTTTCGCGCTGCCTACCATTGCCATGTCTCTGTTTATGTCTTTTTATACCATGGTGGACGGATTATTTGTGTCAAATCTCATTGGTACAGAGGCTTTGTCTGCTATTAATTTAACAGCTCCTGTTATTTCTCTGGTAACTGCAATCTCTACCATGCTGGCAACTGGGGGAAGCGCTGTAATCATGAAAAAAGTGGGAGAAGGAAAGGAACAGGAAGCACGGGAAGACTTTACCTCTTTGATTTTGGTAAATGTGGCAGTGGGCATACTCATGTGCGCCATTGGATATGTCTGTATGGACTTTATTTTTTCTCTCATGGCCTTATCAAAAGCAGTGACTGGTTACTGCATAGATTACCTAAAAAATTATCTGCTCTTTACAGTTCCTATTCTGTTAATGAACAACTTTTCTCTCTATCTGATTGCCTGCGGAAAATCTGCCTTGTCTCTTTTTTGTTCTGTAGGCGGCGGGATTACTAATATTGTTCTGGACTACATCTTTATCCGTCTTCTTGGAATGGGAACCAATGGCGCTGCTGTTGCCACAGGACTTGGATATTCTGTAACTGCTGTAGTAGGTTTTATCGTCTTTTGTAATCCGGAAAACCTGCTGCATTTCCAAAAGCCGGTCTGGAGATTTTCTGTGCTAAAAAAGGCTGCTTCCAACGGCTGCTCTGAAATGGCTACAGCTCTTGTAACGGGTATTACTACCTTATTATTTAACTGGAGTATGCTGAAATATGCAGGAGAAAATGGTGTGGCTGCTATTACGATTATTATGTATGTACTTATGTTTGTCAGTTCCCTGTTCAGCGGCTATTCCTATGGAGTTGCTCCTATGATCAGCTATTACTGCGGAGCCGGAAATCACGCTAAACTAAAAAGACTGGTGCGCACCAGCCTGTTGATTATCCTGGGGATTTCCCTTGCATCGGTTGCCATTTCCATAGGCATCACCCGGCCTCTGGTAAGTATTTTCACCAGACCGGACAATCCTGTATATCAGCTTGCTGTTACCGGAAACCGACTTTGCAGCATTGCCCTGTGCTTTATTGGATTTAATATTTTCTCCAGCAGCTTGTTTACTGCCTTAAACAACGGTGTGGTCTCTGCTGTTCTGGCTTTTTCCAGGTCTTTTGTATTTATGGTTATCTGCCTTCTGCTCTTGCCCGCCTTTTTAGGCGTTACCGGAATCTGGCTTGCCAATCCACTGGCAGAAGGAATGGCAATTATATTGGCAGGAATCATGTTTCTGAAACACAGGGATACTTATCACTATTAACTCCATAAAAAAGGAAAGCAGCAGCACCTTTTCTATTACAAAATGCTGTTGCTTTCCTTTTCACTTTTTATCATCTGTCTCTATCTGTCCCATTTGTCGCACAGAGAGTTAATCTGGTCTGCAAATTTTGCCAGATCCTTATTTGCTCCGCCTTCGTTATTACGAATCACGCTCATTAAGCGGTGGCCTGCTGCCAGAAGCCTTGCAAATACACCTGCTGCTTTCCGGTTCTTAGCTTTCTGCTCCGCATGTTTCACAACAATGCCCACTGTATGTTTTGTTACTTCATTGGTAATCAAATCGACTTCTGTTCCACTATAGGGAGCCAGAACACAATAGCCCAGTTCATCCTCCAGACGTTTTGCAAAAATATCACAAACCTGGTCATCACCATGAGCCACAAACACCCGCTTGGGCTTTTCCTTAAACGCAGATGCCCACCTCATAAGGCCCTGATTATCCGCATGACCGCTAATGCCAGGAAGCCTGATAATCTCTGCATTTACATGGATATCCTCACCAAAAATCCTTACATCCTGGGCGCCTTCTACCAGCGCTCTGCCAAGAGTTCCCACAGCCTGATATCCTACGAACAGAATCGTGCTTTCTTTTCTCCAGAGATTGTGTTTCAAATGATGCTTAATCCGCCCTGCATCACACATACCACTGGCAGAAAGAATTACCTTTGGTTTATCATCAAAATTAATGGCTCTTGACTCATCACTGGTAATCGACAAACGCAATCCATGGAATGTAATGGGATTAATGCCTTTCTCAATCAGATCCATAGCCTCTTCATCGTAACATTCTGTATAATGTTCCTTAAAAATACTGGTAGCCTGCACTGCCAGCGGACTGTCCACAAACACTTCAAAGCCCGGAAATTCCGGAAGCAGATTGTCTTCTTTGATTTTTCTAAGGAAATATAACATTTCCTGTGTACGCCCTACTGCAAAAGAAGGAATCACCACATTTCCTCCTCTTGAGAATGTTTTTCTGAGCACTTTGGTGAGTTCTTCTACATACTGTGGCTTCTCTCCATGGCTCCTGTCTCCATAGGTGGATTCCATCACTACATAATCTGCACTCTCGATGTATGTAGGATCTTTTATCAACGGCTGATCCAGGTTTCCGATATCACCTGAAAATACAATTTTGCGTTCTTCCCCGTCTTCTGAAATCCAAAGTTCAATACTTGCAGAACCAAGTAAATGTCCTGCATCAACAAAACGTACTCGAATTCCTTCTGCCAGCTCAATTACTTTGTTATACTCACATTCTGCAAACAACTGGATGGCGCCCAGGGCATCTTCCATGGTGTAGGCCGGCACAAATTCCGGCTGTCCGTTCCTCCTGCCTTTCCGGTTTCTCCATTCAGCTTCAAACATCTGAATATGAGCGCTGTCACGGAGCATAATGTCACATAAATCACAGGTTGCAGAGGTTGCGTAAATAGGACCACGAAAACCTTTCGCATAAGCCAGTGGAAAGTTTCCAGAATGGTCAATATGAGCATGGGTCAGAAGTGCAAAATCCACATCTGACATCGCAACCGGAAGATCCTGATTTTCGTACTGATCCGGTCCCTGTTCCATACCGCAGTCAACGATAAACTTCTTACCTGCCGCCTCCAAATAATAACAGCTTCCCGTCACCTCATGAGCAGCACCTATAAACGTCAACTTCATAAAGAAAACCCCCTTTGCTGTATAATAAATGTCATACTAATATTATACAACATATAAGGGGGTTTTGATAGGGGGATGAAGATTAAATTTGTGGGAAGGAAAGGGAAATTATTTTATTAAAAGACCATTGGTAATTCCATTCTGAGATTCTGTAGTGCTACCTTTAGTAGCAACACCAACTAATTTCAGTCTGTAGTAATATCCCTTTGTCACACTTACATTATAGCTTTTTATCATATAGCTGTTATTTTTCTCTGTATTAGAAAAAGAACCGACATTTATCCAAGTGCCATTCACTAGACGCTGCAATGTCATATCTAGGGTTAATTTATCACATGTAGAACTACCATATACTGCTCCATAGACATTTACGCTCCCATTTCCATTATTAGTAATCCTACCTATTACCCTATTTAAAATATTCCCCTTTTCCAAATTTTCGTATGTCACTTCTGAAGACATTTCATTAGTTAAAACAGAACCATCTACTATCTCCCCTTCACTTGAAGCATAAACATTTAAGTTTATAGAACATACTAATATCACTGCAATAATACTACAGATTAATTTTTTCATTTTCTTTTCTCCTTTAATATAATATTTTTTTGGCTATCTTAACCATTTCCTCCCTTGGAAGTTTTCCAAATAATTCATAATATACATTTTTATATTCCCATTGTAAAATATATGTTGGCTTAATATCATCTTTTTCTATAATCTCATATAAATACGAAGTTAAATTCAACGTTAAATCACTATCTATTTCTTCAACTCTTTTTCCTTCATCACTTTGCAGTATACTTGCAGCCCCTTTCAAATTTAATAATGCTGTAAAGCATATGTCCTGTTTTTCATAGGAATACTGAATCGTCACCATCTGGGCATCTGTTACCACTGTATGAGATTGATAGTTCATACCATCCGGTATATAAAAAAGCGTAGGCATTTCCACGCCAAAAGCTGACTCTATCTCCTCCTTTGCAATTTCTTCTCCATCTTTACTCTCTATAACATCCACATTATTAATTTTAGTTTTCATTTCACCATGTAACATGGTATTGACCTTCCGCATAACATACGCTCTATTAGCCTCACTGCTCATGGAAACTCCGAAAACACCAATGACAACCGCAGCGGCCACTGCTGACCACTTCATCACCCTTTTCCTAATTGTAATTTTGTTTGTTTTGTGAATTTTCTTTTCTCTTCTACTCTGATTTTTCTGACTATCAGCCATACCCATTGCATCTTCTTTTTCTGTAATCAAGCTATTTTCTTTTGCCTTTGCCAAAAGTGCCTGAAATTTTTCTTCTGTTGGCTCCCATTCCTCTCTATCCGGAATATCCTGTATCTCTCTTTCAATAAATACTGCTTCTTCCATATCTTCAGGACTGTATTCGCCATGAAACGTCTCGTCATACTGGTCCTGGGCAGAAAGAGTTTTTGTTCTGTTATTCATCTCAGTTATTTTGCCCATGAAACTCCTATCTTTCCTTGACTTTTTCTGACAAGTGTATCATATTATCTTATAGTTACTATTTTGAATAAATCAGGAGGAATACCATGAAACATATCGTACTCACCGGTGGCGGGACTGCCGGACACGTTACCCCAAATATAGCCATGATTCCACGTTTAAAAGAACTTGGATATAAGATTTCCTACATTGGTTCTTATGACGGAATTGAAAAAAAACTAATTGAAGAACTGGACATTCCCTATTATGGAATTTCATCCGGTAAACTCAGACGTTATTTCGATGTTAAAAATTTTACTGATCCATTCAAAGTTATGAAAGGTCTTTTTGAGGCTAAAAAATTAATGAAACAGCTAAAACCAGACGTTGTCTTTTCCAAAGGAGGATTTGTAACTGTTCCTGTTGTAATAGCTGCCAGCAGGAAAAAAATTCCTACTTTTATCCACGAATCTGATATGACACCGGGTCTTGCCAATAAGTTATCCATTCCATTTGCTACAAAAGTATGCTGCAACTTTCCAGAAACCGTATCACATCTTCCTGCTGACAAAGCGGTCCTCACCGGAACGCCTATCCGCCAGGAATTACTAACCGGAAATCCTGAAAAGGCTCTGGAATTCACTGGATTTACTCCAGCTAAACCCGTAATTCTGATTATTGGCGGAAGCCTTGGCGCTGCTGCTGTCAATGACGCTGTAAGAGCCATTCTTCCGGAACTTTTGAAAGAATTCCAGGTAATCCACCTTTGTGGAAAAGATAAACTGGATGAAAGTTTAAAAGGCACTAAAGGTTACGTTCAATATGAATATATCAAAAAAGAACTTGCCGACTTATTTGCCCTCTCCAGCATTGTAATTTCCCGTGCAGGAGCAAATGCCATCTGCGAACTCAGCGCACTGAATAAACCGAACCTTTTAATTCCTCTTTCTGCCCGTGCCAGCCGCGGCGACCAGATTCTAAATGCCCGTTCTTTTGAACGTCTTGGCTACAGCAAAGTGCTGGAGGAAGAAGAAATTACAAATGAGGTTCTTCTGGACGCTATTCACGATTTATACAAAAATCGTGAAACATACATTACTGCCATGTCCTCCAGTAAACACAAGGATTCTATTGAACAAATTGTGCAATTGTTTGAGAAAGCAGTAGCCAAATGAAGCTGCTGACTATACGTCTTTAAACTTATCTTTGTAGTGCTTGTGAATCCAAACTCTTATCCTGTGCTTCTTGGCTCTCAAACTTTCTACTGAGATGCCAAGGGCACGTGCGATATCTTCTGACTTTTCATCCATTAAAATGCTTCTCTTTAAAATTTCATACCAGTCTGTATTCTTTCTCTTAAATTCTTCCAGCAGTTCATCTATCAGTTCTCCTACCTCAAGCTTATGCATAATCTCCTCTTCTGTGGTAATCTCTGCATAATTTCTGCTGGATATCCAGATGCTATCGCTATCTTTGAGATTTTCTTCTGTTTCCGGAATAGACGCTGTCACTTCATGAATCTGGTAAGATCTTCTGCAAAAATCAATGGCTTTTCTCCTTGCTGTTACCATTAACCATTGTTTATAATACTTTTCCTCTAAAGTATCTGCCTTTTTGCAAAACAAAAGGAAAACCTCCTGACAGATATCCTCTGAAAAGTCAGCATCATTTAATACGCTATATATAACCTTTCTCACTAATTGATAATAATTTTGATAGATTGTACGGAACTTGTCTTCTGTCATTTTTTCATCCAACTTTTATTCCATAAGAAATTTCTCTAATATTTCGTCTCTATCCTCTGAAGTCAATGTTCCAGGAGTCCAGGTAATTCCTGCTTGATCTCCCGCTGTTCTTGGTATCAAATGCATATGAAAATGAAATACCGTCTGTCCTGCTGCTTCACCATTGTTCTGCACAATGTTATAGCCGTCACATTTTAGAATATCTTTCATTTTCGTTACAATTTTCTTTGCCAAAACCATAGCATGCGCTGCCGTCTCATCTGGCAGCTCGTAAATATTTGCATAGTGAGCTTTTGGCAAAATCAGAGCATGTCCTTTGTTTGCAGGGCCCAAATCCAGAATAACTCTGAATTCCTCATCCTCATACAGAGTGGCCGAAGGGATTTCTCCCTTTGCAATCTTACAAAATATACAATTTTCCATTTTTCTATTTCTCCTTTCATTTATATATCCGAAATTAACAAAGCAAATGTTACGCAAACTTTTGTCGAATTTTGACATTTTTTGTAAAAATCTTTTATTTGATATTTAAAATCAACAGTGTTACACTATCAAATGGAAAAGGGAGGATATTATGGCAATACAAACCAATCAATCAAATACTTTAACATCGTCAGAACAAAATTCAGATTATAAAGCACTTTACGAAGATTTATTAGCTCAACATCAGATGATACTGTCACTGATTTCCCATGAAGTCCGCAATCCTGTAACCTTAATCAATAGTTTTCTTCAACTACTGGAGTCTCATCACCCTGAGCTTTCTCAAGATTATTATTGGCTTAAAGTCATGGAAAACATGGACTTTCTGAAATATCTATTGGAAGAATTTTCGGAATTCAACAATTCAAAAACTCTTCGCGCACAGGAATTAGATTTAGCACAAATTTTCCGTAAAACCATTGAATCCGCGGCTCCATCTATGGAATCCCAAAATATTACCATTTCGCTGAATGTGGAATCTGATATTCCAACACTAAAAGCAGATAGAATAAAATTAAAACAGCTTATTTTAAATCTTCTTAGAAATGCAGCCGAAGCTATTTCCAGCCAGGGTACCATTTCCTGTTCGTTGAAGTGCGAAAATAATCATATTCTTATATCCATTCAAGATAGTGGCTCTGGTATTCCTGAAGAGTACAAAGAAAATCTGTTTGTCCCCTTTGTTACTCATAAACAGGAGGGAACCGGACTTGGCCTTGCAATTTGTAAACGAATTGCCGAAGCTCACCATGGAAGTATTTCCTATTGTTCCCAGCCTGGGAAAGGAACAAAATTTACTGTTATCCTGCCTGTAAACTAATTTCCTTAATATCTCATTTTAGGCTTACGGTATAACAAAATTCCAAGAATCAATCCACAAATCAGTCCGCCAAAATGAGCTGCATTATCAATTCCCACACTGGTAACACCATGATAAAGGCTCAACGCGGCCATAAGTATTAATTGACGGACCGTAAAGTTCTCTATACGGCCTTTATTTACTAAGACTACATAAATCAGAGCGCCAATCACAGCAAATACAGCTCCTGAAGCGCCTGCGGAAACCACCTCCTGTCCTTGTTTCAGTTCTACAAACAGGGACAGAAGATTGGCTCCCACACCCCCTGCCATATAGACAACTGCATATTTCCATCTACCTAAATTCCGTTCCAGACAATCACCCAGAAAAAACAACACCAGCATATTATTTCCCAGATGTTGAATTCCAAAATGGAGAAACATTGATGTAACCAGGCGATAATATTCTTTTCCCTGTACGATTGCAGGTGCATATGCTGCACCCCAGCGGTACATGTGACCCGTAGACAGAGCCGAACCCGTCAGTTCCACCGCTAAAAATACCAGAATGTTTGCCAAAATGAAAAAAGTATTCACAGGAACACGTTTTCTATTCCGAACAAACCGTTGAAAATCACTTTCTCTTCGATACTCATATTGATTCATGCTTTCCCCTATTGAAAAATTTTCTTTATTTAATGTGTTAATATTATAAAACTTTTTATTTCTTATTGCAACCCATAGCCTAATTCTCTCGACTCTTTTATACACACATATCGAAATTTTTTTTGTGCGAAAACAAGAATATCACCATTTTTTAACTCATATTCTTCTTCCGGATTAATCCATATTTCGTTTAGCATAGTTCCATTTCTAGAATTTAAGTCAATCAGGTAATCCTTCCCTTTTCTGTGAATAATTTTTCCATGCATTCTGCTGACCGTTGGAACATCCAGGCAGATATCTACATTTTCTCTCCACTTCCCTATAATAGTAACCTCTTTTTCCAGAGCAAATCTCCTGGGGCTCTCCCATTCTAATTCCTCTAAATAGGCTCCTGGCATTCTGTTTTTTTGTAACAAAACCGTAGTTCCTATTTCCTGCTCCGGTTTCTGCAAAACTTCCTCTTCTCTCTCTTCATACACGTTTCCCTCAGATAGAGTCTGTACTTTTTCCTGTTTTCTCTTCCAGAACAGATACCCGATTCCACCAATACTTCCTATGCTTCCCACAATGCCTGCAATCCCAACCCAAAAGTAAACACTGCCATACCTCCACAAACTCCGTACAAAAAGGAATATTCCGGCTCCTATCAATATGACAAAAACCGGCCATAATTTTCTCAGTATACTTTCTGTTTCTTCTTCATCTTCTTTATAAAAATCATCTAAAATCTTTTGTCGTTCCAGTTCCTCTTGTGCATTCTGATACTTTCCTTCTTCCACACGCTCCTCTTTTTGTGTATTCATGTGACTTTTCAGGAAATCCATTTTCAGATTTGATTCCATAGATTCCTTATATACACCATAGCCAAGTGTCACTGCCTGTTTATCTGTATGATCAATTTTCGGTAATAAATACTCTGTTAATTGTCTGAATTCCATCTCTATACTGCCATGAGCAAACGGAATCCAGACAAAACAGTATCCATTATCTCCCTGATTTCGAAAAATACAAGAAGGCTGTAAAAGCAAAAAATCCCTATTCAAAAGATATTCATCCAGTCTCTCCATAATGCGGAAAACACTAAGAAACAGTTCTTCCAGTTCCTTATATCCAAATTTTCTTTTCTCAAATAGATTCTGGAGACTTTGGCATCCTGTGACTTCGTAGTAAAAAAACTCATCTCCATTCATTTTCTGTATTTTACAGGGAAGAAGTCCTGGCACCTGGTTTTCCAGCAACATGCGAATCTGATATGTCTCCCCTGTTTCCAGCTCTGTTCCGGGAATTACCATATAATTTTCGCTCATACTTCTCTTATACCATATCTCCATCTGCTTTCTCCTCCCCTCTTGCTTCTTTATTGAAATCCACTGGCAATTTTCCTTGCTTTTTGCACCTTTTCGATAAACAACACTGGTCTGATAATCTTACTTTTTACGCTTGTTTTTCTTCTCCAGCTTAAATTTTGAAATGGTATTTTCAAATTTTTATCAAAGGAAACCTGAATTTCCTGCTTGTTTCCAGATACTACATAGGTGTCTTCTTTTGCTCTTGATGTCTGCCCTGCTTTTTCCACCCCGTCTGTTCCTCTTGTAACTGCCATTGTACTTCCGTAAACAGCGATCTCACAGGCTCCTGCTGTGTCCCAGACTCTTTGATAGCTTCCTAATAAAAGCAAAAGAGATGCAAACAATATCAAGAGCCACACTCCGCTAATCATGGCCATTTCCACTGTATAGCTTCCTTTTATCTTACGCTCCATAACCCCGCACCTGCCATTCCCAAGAGCAAAAAGGGAACAAATGCAATCTGGCTGTCCCTGCTTTTCTTTCTTATTATAACCAGATAAATAGCTGCTCCAAGCACACCAAATAATGCTGTTCCAAGAACCCCTAAAGTTTCCCAAAATCCCATAGAAAATCCTAAAATCAAGGTCAAATAACCATCGCCATAGCCTACTGCTTCCTTTGACAGCTTTCCCATAATTAACATCCCAATTCCCGGTAAAAGTCCTGTCAGTGCAAAAATCAGCCACTCTGAAATTTTCTCTGTTCCACCAATCTGACGCCCGATTTCATAAATAAGAACCACTGCTGCATATAACCTGATTTTCCACAAGGAAATTTTCTTTTCTCTCAAATCTTCCATACTACAGATTCCCAACATTCCCATATGTATCATCCATTTTGTTGTCATGAGCCACCCCCACATCTTTCACAGGCATGAAACGCGCCTGTCTCTGATTTTTTTACCATTTTTACCGTTCTTTTAATCCCCCCGCAATGAACATCATTGTGATATGCGGTTCCGTGCTGTGTGATATAAACGCTGTCATTTGCTGAACCCTGACCAATGCAATTCTCACAGGGATGATAGCTGCTTCCATACTGATTTCTGTCTGCCTGCGCCTGTTCCAGGGAAACCTTTTCTACAGAAAGGTCTAAATGTGTACAGGCAGGTGAGGTATGGTAAACACTTTCCCAATCTGTCACATAAACCATTTCACAGTCTTCACTATTTCCATGCAAAGTTCCATGAAACCCGGTCCATGCTCTTGCCTGGCTTTTTACAGAAATCCGAACAGGAAACAATTGAAACAACCCTGATGGGATTTTATAGGAAAAAGAAGCCTTCAGTGAAACCATATCATTGGAATATCCTGAACCCAAAAGCGTAATTCCATTTACTCCTCCCTGAATACCGGATAAACGCTCTGCTTGCAGACATTCTCTGATTTTCCTGGTCCCATAAGCAACACATATCCCATCCTGAACTACTCCTACCGGTGAATTATGATCCTCCGGCCCACAATAAGCATACATCCCCAATTCTTTCGCCCCTTCACACATAGCGGTCTGAATCAAGGCAGAAATCCGATACAAGTCCAACATCCCTGTAATCACAACTACTACCAGAAAGAAAAGGGGCAGAATGAATGCGCTTTCCACAGTAAGACTGGCCTTTTTCTGCTGAAGAGAACTTTCCTCCTTATTCTTTTTTTCTAATTTTCTGTGTTTCATTTTCCCTGCCCCACTTTCTACATGTCATATGTATACATACGTTCTGCCTGCCACTGTTTTCCCTCCGGTCCCTGAATCAGAAAAGAAAAGGAAACTGCGTCCACACAGGCATCCATAGCAAATGTCTCTTTCCCTTCTGTCTGCCTCATATTCAATTCTATGATATCCATGGACCGCATAACTGCCTTTTCCTTCGAAGACATGGAAAACAATATCCGCAAATAATCCTCATACGTAAGCCCCTTGGTTCCCTGTCCTGTCTGACGGGCATTTAGATTACTCAACTGAGTTTGCCAGGATGCATGATCTTTTATGAGTGGAATTTTCCCTCCTGAAAGTAAGGTTCTCACATCAGCCAGACTTTCCACATATGCCCATCCGGCTGCCAGAATTGCCTGGACTAAGGTCATTCCTTCCGGAATCAAAGTCAGAAAGGATAATGCCGCGGCACATGCCTCCAACTCTGCTCTTTTTTGTCCGTTTGTATACAGATAAGCAATATTAGACACCTCGCGTATGAGCAGCAGCCGATTTACCACATAAGAAAGATTACTCTTATCGGAATCTTTTCCTCCCAGAATGTACTCTACTTCATAGTCCAGAGGTCCTTCGCTGTTTCCATCTGTATAGCTGCTCATATGTTCCAGAATATATTCCTGCACCCATATTTTATCCAAAACAGAAGTATCGTGTTCAAGCTGTGGAAAATCTCCCATTCCGGTTTGCAAAGTTCTTTTGGAAACCATTGTTGTAGTATCGGTTTCCTTTTGAGAGACCGTGGTTCCAACTGGTAAGACCATACCAAGAAATCCATTATTTCTAATATTTCCAATAATGTCTAAGGGATTATTATTCTCTGAAATCCCCTCCATAGGCTCTGTTTCTTCTGGAATTGCCTCAGATATACCGCCATCTTGTATGGCTTCCTGTTCATTCATAATATCGGCAGCCTGTGTAAGCATGTTCTGAATATGCTCAATGCCTTCTACTCCCAGATTTCCTTTCATATAACGTATCATCTGCTGTTCCACTGCCTTTCCACTACCGTCAGAAGCAATTCGAAAGCCATCCACGCCACTTCCAAGAATCTGGCATTTTGTAAGCCCGGAAGACAAAACCGGTTCCATATAATATTCCATCTGATTCACCATCTGCCCCATATTTAACGTTCCCTGTCCATATCCGCCATCCAGAAAAAACAGATGATACCTTTCTAAAAGTTCCTGATCATATTCTGAAAAAAGTGAATATAATCCTGTATCAATTCCATTAACTGCCTGTGTTCTTGCGCATGCCACTTTGGAGGCTTGAAGCCCTGCTGCCACCAGGGACAGCAGGACTAACATCATAAGGCTCATAGCAACCGTCATACTTCCTGTTTTCTTCAACCTTTCACCGCCTATATACTGTTGCTCTGTTTTGTAATTTTCGATAAAATGTTCTTTACAAGACTGGTAAGCTGTTCTTTAAAAATCAGCACAAGGCCAATTAATACCACCAGAATTAAAATAATTTCCACTACACCTACCGCATCTTCTTCCTGCCAGAATTCTCTCCATAACTTCATCTTGTATTCCTCCTTACATAAAATTTAAAAAAGCGGGTACCATAAGAATAATCAGCACTACAATTAGCTGCATTACCATGGGGAGCAATAGCTTAATCCCTGCTTCTTCTCCCTGTACTTTAGCATTTCGTTTTCTTTCTTCTGTAACAGAGGCAGCTTCCCGCTCCAGCAATTCCAATAAATTTTCATTCCCTTTTCTCAGATTCTGAACCAGTAAAACGGAAAGCATCTTATACTGAGAGAGCCCAAAACGTCTTCCCATTCTTTCATATGCCTCTGCTTCATATACACCCCCTTCCATTTCTTTACAGGTTTTTACCACCTCCTCGTATGCCGCCCTCTCTCCAAGCTGATACTTATCCCGATTTCTTAAATAACCGGCTGCCAATTTTTCCATTGCTTTGCGAATAGAAAATCCAGCTCTCAAAAACAAAACTAATTTTTCCACAATATCAGGATAGTCCCTCTGCATTTCCTTTTTCCGCAACTCTTCTCTTTGCTTTTCCTTTTCTTTTGCCAGAGGAAAAATACCAATTCCCAGAATAACGGACAAGGCGCAGATAAGAAGTCCCGTAGGTTCCTGTTCTGTTTCGTAATGTAGTTCTTCACCATCTACTGTTGTAGGAAGGAGTAATTTCTCCTGTTCACTGCTGCTGAGTTCTTCCGCCTGATTCTGAATCTTTCTGGCAAGCTCCTGCTCCTCATTTAATGGAACCGGATATACCTTCACTGCTTTTTGCCAGATTTCCTCCTGCTCTCCAAGGGAAACAGCGCAAAACACCATGGTATCTTCGCCTTGAGTATTCACTGTATCTCCAATTCTTCCTTCCCAGCTTAAAATTTGCGGATTCTCTGTACTCCAGGACAGTCTTGCCGGATTTTCTTTGATCTCCCCTGGAAATTCCATATGATGATGAATCTCTCCTTCTTCTGTCTCTTCCTGAAACCATTGTTCCAGGTAGGTAAAGGCCTCCTGTATGAATTCTTTCTGTTTCTCTTCCCCATAAGTTTCTTCCTCTACATAAATACGAACTTCTTGTTCCTGATTACCTTTTTGAACCTTTAAATTCTGTTCATAAGCCCCCTCTCCATAAGGATTCCGCAGTAAATACTTTGTATCTGTATTTTGCCTTTCCTTCACATAAATTCCAATTCCCAATAAATTTCCAAGTAAAACCACTAACACTGCCAGACAGATTTCCTTTCCCGGTTTTTGCCCTTTTTTAAACTTCAATATCCGTCAACCTCACTCCCCAGAAAAACGCAAATAAATATAGCGCCAGGCAGAAAGTCATAATGCAGATGCCTGCAGTGGTATCATAGAGTACATCCAGAAAGCCGGGAGAAGTGATGCGCATATACAAAATAATTCCCAGAGGAATGATACTCATAATCCTCTGCTCCATTTTCCTGGATGCCAGCATGGTATCAATTTCCTTTTTTACCTGAATCCTTTCTTCCATAGAAGCGATACATTTTTGCAGGATTTCCTTCATATTTCCTCCCATCTTTTTAGACTGTACCAAAATATCAGAAAAATTCAGGATGTCCTCTACCCTGCTTCTCATTCCAAGGTCATACAGTAGTTCTTCTAATGGAATACTATGTTTTAGCTGAATTTCCATATAGGAAAACTCTATGGTCATTTCTGCTGTTTTTCCATAAATCCGCTCCAAATCCTTTCTGGTCTCCCGCACTGCATTATCCAGGGAATACCCGGCTGAAATTCCTATCTGCAAGGCATTTAGGGCTTCTTTAAATTGATAGTGGATACGCTTTTTGCGAAGCTGAATCTGCTGTCTTTTCCTCTGTCTGATATACCAGGCAGCAATAGGAAGTATAAAAAGGAACACTGCAGGACTCTGATAAAACAGATAGTTAATGGTGCAGCATAAAACCACTGCTTCTGCTGTATACTGCAGCCATTGCTTCCATGACAACTGGTAAACATTATAATCTATCTTTTTTCCTGTATTTTTCATAAAGAAATTCCTGCCCTTCTCAATTTTTCCCTGTGTTTTAATTCTCCTGTTTTTTCCAGCTCCTCTTTTCTGACAAACAGAGGATTTAATACAATTTCTCCTTCACACATTCGGTCAATCTCGCAGATTTCCTGTACTTTTCTACTCTTGTCCCTCATTCTTCCCAGATGAATAAACAAATCAAAACCTGACAAAATCTGTCTCCGTATAACCGGAATGGGAAGTTCAATCCCCATAAGCACCATAGTTTCCAGCCTGCTTATCATATCTTTGCAACTGTTGGCATGAATGGTTGACAGACTCCCGTCATTCCCTACATTGAATGCCTTTATATGGACTCCCTATGCTCCCATCATGCATAAATACAATATCTGTACATAATATACAGTGTATATAACGTTATTATCTTGCCATTTCACAGCTACAAAAAGAAAAGAGAGCCTTTCACAGCCCTCTTTCACATCGACTTTCTCATTCATTTATCATACTCAACATTTTCTCAACCAATATCTCTAAACTTTTTCCCAAAAATGGGACAAAGTCTGGTATTGCGCCAAATGCCATCCCGATCATTATCATTCGACCACATTCCCTTGCAGATTCCAATGCAAATCCATAACTCAAAACGCCTGTCAGAATAAAAATAATTGATAAAAAATAAAGCAAAATATTTCCCAACATCATCGGAATTTTTAAAAACCAGTGAATCAATGTCATTACTGCAAGAACCAAATATAAAAACACCTTAATTATGTACTTAACAAACATTTTTTATCCCTCACTTTTTTATCTTTCCAGACAGCAAGAATCTTGCCATCCGGACTTCCACTTTTTTGCTATCCAGACTGCAAAATTCTTGCGTTCCGGACTTCCACTTTTTGCTATCCGGACTGCAAAATTCTTGCAGTCCAATACAGAGCATTATCCTTTCGTGTATATCATTTCCGCCAAAATCATCTCTTCTGCATCATGATAAATTGTATTCATCTGCCTTGCCCATTCCATGTTGTCCTGCCTTTTTAATTTCTCTGTAATTCCTTGTTTCTCCATCATTTGTTTTACTAATCGTTCTTCCCTATCCTTTGCTTCTGTATCAATCTGATTCAAATGCTCTATAAGTTTTCCTTGCAGCAATAATATTTGATATTTCGCCTTTCTGTGTCCCTGTAAATAGCTTTTACGAAGCATCCCATATTTCCCATAAGTTGGTTCGGTATCTGCCAGTGTCAATTCCGGTAAATAATAATCGCCACATAACATATAAGTAATTCCATTTTTCTTATCATAAATTTCGTTCTGCATAAAATATTCTCCTTTTCTTCCTATAATTGGTCGTACATCTTCAACAGTGTTCCCTTTTTCATTTGACTATATTTCTCTTGTAATTCTTCATATTTTTTCTGAAGATTTTCATAATCGCTCTTCGGAACACTATCAGATAATTTCTGTTCTAAACTCTTAATCCGTACTTCCTGTGCTTTTGCAATAACATCGCTTTTAGGATTTCGCAATACCTTTCCCTGTTGTTTTTCCTTCAATTCCATCATGACTTGTTTCACATTCGGATTATTATAGAAAAAACCTCTGGAAAGTCCTGTTAGTTTTGTAAGTTCTGCAACAGAAATTTTCACATTTTTTCTATACATTGTTTCAATAGCTGTTATTGCTGTTTCCGTCATTTCCGCACTTTTTTCTTTTGCCAGTGCTACCATTTTATCGTGTTTCTGCATTTTCCTTTTCCCTCCTGTATTGTGCTAATAATTCATTCATTTCATCCCGTACAGCCTTTGTATCCTCCGCCAATGCTTCGTTTCTTAACCGCCTATAGTGTGGTATGGTTCGTGTATCCTTATGCCCCAGCAACCTTGCAATGCTATCATCATCTAATTTCATTTCTGTAAGCTTCACTCCAAATGTATGTCTAAAGCGATGTGTACGAAACTCAAAATAATTTCCATTATCATCCCTGATATCATTTTCATAAATCATGATACTTACATGATATTTCAGCATCGAATCCGTATATAATTTTCCATTATCTTGCAGAAAAATATATTCCGAATTCGGATGCTCCTTTTCTGAAACCTCTATTGCTTTTCTAAGCAATTCCGCCAGTTGATCGCTGACCGGTCTTTTATATTTCCTTGTTTTCTGCTGGACAATAGTTATAAAATAATGTCCAGATTTTTCAGATAAGCAATCCCTACGCAATGTCAACGTATCCTCAATTCTTGTACCGAGCATCTGATGTATTATTAAACATCTTCCTAACTGGGGCTTTAATTTTGTTAATGCGCTATTAAATCTCCTGATTTCTGCATCCGAATACGCTTCAGGTAAAGCATTGTCATATGCTCTGCAATCACTGGACAGAAAAAGGTTGCATAAATTTTCTATTTCCAGTTCCCTCCCAATTTCATCCAGCAGATTATCCAAAACCGACAGTTCTGTCGTATAACTGACCGATGTAAGACCGGTATCCGTTTTTATATAAACTAGATAATCTTCTATCATATCCCTGCTAATTTCTGTGAAATGCCTTACTTCTGGAAACCGGTCATACATGAAGCCAGCGAACCGACGAAATCCACGCAATTCACCTTTTATACTCCCCATTGCTTTCGTCTGGCAGTGACTATACAATATTTTCTTTATTATCTCCTTAAATTCTTTCTGCCTGATCTCACGAAAATCTAATCTATATCTGCCACGAATCGGATTACTCCTTGGCACAATATCCAACTTTCTCATATCCCATACATCCTTTTCATTTTCTGGAATATCTGCTGTTTTACACTTCACAACATACTCATAATACATTTTCAGAAAAGACACCTGAGCGCTATTTTGTTGTTCAACACTCCGTCTATCCGGTCTATTTCTTCTGACGTACAGCGCCAATCCTTTTTTATATAAAAATGCTTTATAGCTTCTCTCCAGTTCTTCCCATTTTTTATCAGTGATGCTACTACAACTTGTACACTTCTCATTCAGAAATTCTTTCAACAGATCAAATCGGTAAATATCATTTACTACTGTTGATAATGATAAACGTCTGCATCTATCATCGATATACCCATAAATCTCATCCTGTATTTTTTCATTAAGAATTTCTGATATGTAGTACACCCTGTTTTCCTTCCATTTCAGCCCTTCCAACTGTTTTTCTGTAGCTTGTTGATAACAATCATAAGAAATCACATTAATATTACCTTTCATCATCTTTTGCTCCTTTCAATTTAAATGACTGATTTCTTGAAAAATATTTATCTTCAGCCGATACAATACGTTCCGGCATGAAATCAATGTACTGTTTTGTCATATTCTCACTTGAATGTCCCAGATAATCTCGTACCCCTTGTATAGAAACTCCATTTCCGTACATTGAAGTCGCAAGGTTATGTCTGTAATCGTGTGCTCTAAAAATATAATCTCCGCAGTCAATCCCACGAACCTTACACTCCCGAATCATCTGATTTGAAAAAGTCTGTCCACTAAATGCACCACCCTTTTTATTTTTGAATAAATACTCCCCATTTTTTATTCCGTGCTTTTTTTCATAATCATTCACCAGTTCTACTAATATACTAGGAACCGGAATGACTTTTTCTCTCCGCATTTTGCTTTGATATATACGCATCCAACTCTCATTGCCTTGTGAATAAAAGGCTCCCGATTTTATTGTGCAAACCTCGCTTTTCCTAATTCCTGTACAAAACAAAATCAAATACATCAACTGTAAATGCTCTGGGAATGTCGGCAGCTCCTTAATCAGATGAGCAATTGTTTTTTCTGGAACACTTCTTTCATTGTGTTCCGGAAAACCTTTTTTCAAAAATCGTTCCGGATAAAACTTCAACACTTCAATATTTTTCATCCTCAAAAACTGTAGAAATGTATGCACATACGTAACATATCGATTGAAAGTGGAATACTTAATATCGGACTCATCCAAAACAGACAAATAATCCACTATATCTTGCATATCCAGTTCTGTTACTTTCTTACTCCGTCCGTCCAGATATTGTAGAAATTGTGAAATAAAACTTATTGTATTTCGGATATTTGATAAAGACAGATCAGATATTCCGACCAAATATTTTGCGTATAATTGTAAATACCAACGATTTTCTTTTTCATGAATATTAATAAATGAAAGGCTTTTAACAGGTGAACTGGCATTGATTCTTGATTTATCAAACTGAAACCTATCCATATACCAGATACACGCCTGCCAATTTGTCTCTGGATCTGTTAGAAATAACGTTCTTCTCGCAAACTCAACAATCTTAGAAGCCTGTTTTTTTATAATTTCTGACTCCCTGTTCAAATACAGATAAAATCTGTTTTCATCTGCCTGTTCCATTTTTTCAATATCATCTATTCCGTACTTATCGCAAAACCATATAAGTGCTTTTAATGGTTCTAAAAAATATCTTCGATGTCTTTGCACCATATCCATATTCAGAATTTCACACAACAATATTTTTGTCTGTCGCACCAACTGTGATGAATGTATCCCCGTTAAGTCCCATAACAAATCATTTTTATCAACCACTTGGCGGAAGGATTGTGCTTTCTTCTTATTGGGTACATACAGCAAAAACAATTTATCTTGCTTAAAAAACTCCTGTTCAACAGAAAAGGGATTGCCTTGTGAATAGACATCCGGCATATTTTCAATTTTTAGGCGATCAAATAAACTCAGTAATTTCGCTCTATACTTTTCTGAAATATCCTCGTTCTCAAGAGAATCCATATACATTTTTCTCGTGTCATAGTTAATATCAGCCGTACACTGTATATCTGTATGCTGAAAAAATTTGTATAACCGGTTATAGTATTTTGCTTCTCCATTCGTAACGAAAGATATCTCTTCCGTTAATTTCTCAGATATTTTTTCCTGATATAACTTCGGAACAATTTTTAATACTCCCAAGGTAATCCCTCCTTCCTTTTACAGAAAATCTGCAATTTGATATAAATCTTCATTATTTGAGTAGTATTGATCTGTCGCTTCTATCAATCGTTCATTATTCTCCCCCAAGTATTTAATGGTAGTTTCAACTTTCTTATGACCCAGGGCAAAACGAATGTCATTCAAATCCCATCCTTCTTTTCTTCTTTCCTCTGCAAAATAATGTCGAAGCTGATGCGGATGGGAATTGATATCCGTTTTTTTAGATAGCCTTTTCAACATGCTATACACAGAATCCGCATCTAATGGCTCCCCTTTGTTTTTTCCAGTCAATTTTGTGAATAGATACTCCGAGTTCATCAGACTTTTCCGGTTTTCAGAAATGTACTTAACCAAGAACTCAAAAGTTGTATTACTTAACAATGCCATTCTATATTCTGCATTTTTTGCCCTTGCCAAGTTGGTATTTGTTTCACGATACCTTACCCGAACCGTCCTTCTTTCAAAATCAATATCTTCGGTATAATGGATTCCCAAAATTTCTCCTAATCTAAGACCAGTTTCTGCCATCATTGCTATCAGTAATCGGTCTCTGTCATTCGTACAGGCATTTATCAACGTTTGTATTTCTTCGGATGTTATTTCTTCCAGATTAGGTTCTTCTTCTCTAAGGAAACCTTTAAACGAATTCACTGCATTTTGATGATTTACTCCCATGCTGTCAAAATACGATACTTTTTTTACCCGTAAGACTTTAAGCATTGGCAAAACATCTTCCAGTGCCAAGAACTGGTAGTATCTGAAGACTGCACCAAGATACATATTGCAGGTCTTATTGCTCGTCTGTGTATTGTGTTCCGTATGTTTTCCATCCTTAACCCAATACAAGAAATCAATAAAATGCTTATTCTGCTCCGAATAGGAAAGCAATGTAACCTCATCCAATCCTACCGTTTGTTCCTGCAGAAAATTGTAATAATATGAAAGTGCGAAAGCTGTGGATTTTACAGTATTTGGAGAAGCATTAATCTGATCCAGATGCTTCAAATACTTTGATGGAAGGATTGCAATTTCTTCTATATCCGAAATAATCAAAAATCGTGGTCTATTATCTTTCAAAACTGAAACAACCCTATATTTCAATCCACATCCCTCCTTTCTATTTTTGACTTCTTTGACATCTTTGACTTCTTTCATCTTACATTATACACAAAGAAGTCAAAATGTCAATTGCGTATTTGACTTCTTTGACTTCTTGAAGTTAGAAATAATGATTTCTTTATATTTAAAATTGATTTTTGGGGACATAATTGATAAGATAGAGGTTAAGAAGTCAACTTGAAAATGTCAAAGAAGTCAAAAGGAGATTAGAATGAACGAATTTTTATCAAATCCAAGTACATTAATAAATCCCGACAGCGTTTACGATCAGGAAAGATTCATCAATATACTTCAAACAATTTTACACACAAAAACACAAAAAGAATTATCTGAACAAACCGGCATAAACAATGCAACTATTTCTCGAATGCTCAATGGCACCCGATCAGGGCGACCATATAAAAGCACTATTGATAAAATTGCAAAAGCCATTGATGATCCAGAACTTATCAATGAATTATATGATGCTACTGGATATTCACCTCGGAAAATACAAGAACGAAAGAAGATAATTGCTGACAATGGATTTTCTCCGGATCTCTCTACTGTTCAGATACATGAAAAGTTTTTTTCCACTTTAATGCGTGGTCTTTCCATGATGACAAGTCTGTATAAAGTCGAATGGACAATAAAATCCGGAACGCCCAAATCGTACGATTATTTAATTGAGTTAAAAGATGGGAATATAGATTATTGGTATATTCGATATGTAGATAGAATTACTTCTGATGAAGAAAGGAAAAAAGCCTTAACTGCCATTTATGGAGAATTTGCAAAATTGAAATTGGACGGAAAAATTAAAGTTTCTTGCGCCACTCCTTCTTACGAAGATTATGATTATTTTGTTACAATTCCTCCATACCAATTAAATACAATAGCTTCAATTATACATTTTGATTCTGAACTGGAAAGATTTGCAGACGAAACCTTTTTAGAAACAGTTTTACCATTTAAAGAAAATATTCCTGTTAAAGATTTTTGTAATCTTACTGAACCACTGATACTATAACTTTTTGATTTATCACAGAGAGAGTTGCTTATGGACTCTCTCTTTTTTTACTATTCCACCTCCAATGTTCTTGCTCATTATGGCAAATCATTTTCTAAAGCAAGTATCGCCTAGAGTAACTCAAAACCCAGTTTCTGGATTTTAATTCTCTGACGAACTTGATGGAGATTACGATTCCCCATACCCTCGATATCACAAAATATCAAATTTTTCTATTAGCTCAAAATACATTTTCGCAGCTTTCTGTTTTTGCACTCATAGTTGTCAAAAACTTTTTATAACCATCTGCTTCTACCGGCTACTGATTCAAAATTCTTTTATTCAAAAATGAATAAAAGTGAAATTTACCATTTTTTAGTACATCAAAAAAGTACCAGTCACGAAATCCAACTGATACTTTAATTATATTTATTGACAAGTCCATATTTGTAATGGAAAAATTATTTTATATATAAATGAGAATCCACTATTTTTATACAATAATTGCAAATATCTACAAAGAAATCCCAATTGCTTCAAAAATTATTTTTGCATTCTCTTCATCATATTCATAATAAGCAGCCCCCGTATTTCCGCTCGAAAAATAAACGGTATATCCACTTTTATTTTTTGAAATTCTGCAAATCATGTCTGTATTAATAATACTATCTTCTTTCGATTTTTTATTTTTAACTTTTATGAATGCCATATTGCTTTCTCCTTTACAAATATTTTGCTAAATTTATACTATCACGAATACTCTTTTTTGAAAACATAATAAATTTCTTCTTACAGCCATTATTGAGTTATCTTCTTTTCTCTTAGAGCAAGATCCACCTGTGTTTAACAATATTGACTTTCAGCCAAATGTTCTCTCATCAGGTTTTCATCTTGCTGGGGATTCCCCAAATCCATTTTTTCTATTTATGCCGAGGTCTCAGTACACACTAGAGCAAGATCCACCCCGGTAATACCATATCGCTATTTTAGCAATATGGCATTTTCCGGATATCGGAATCTTGCTGAGGATTGTGCTCCCCAGTACCTCACATTCAGCATAAATATTCACTTGGTTCCCCGAATTTCTTCGGTCACAACACAGGGAGATAAAATAGGCTAAACAGCCCTATATCCCTGTGAAATCACTATGTGATTAAAAAACAGCAAGGACAGGAAGTGTGTATACACTTCCACAAATTTCCCAATTTTGGTTCCCTGCCCAAAATTAAAAAATACAAAAAATGAAAAAATCACGCATACCTCACAATTCAAATTTAACAATTTTTATTCATACCAATTTTTGCGCTTATACTATTTTTCATATTTTTTTCAATCATCCAAGATCAAAAAAAGGACATCAACGTTTATTTGTTGACATCCTTCGTTTTGATTTTTTTAAGGAAATTATATTTTGTCTGATTTTAAGAATGTTCTTCGATATTAAAATCCAATTCTTGACTTTCACTACATTCCACAAATACTTCCGATCGCACCATCCCTGAACGGAGTGTAGTTACGCCCTTGTTTCCACTAAAGATTTCAGTTTCCGTCCCTTCTAGCACTTTCTTGCGCTTCTCGATCAGCAACTCCAGCTTCTTCAGTGCGCTTTCTCCGTGAAAGAGAAAAGTCAGCAGCTCCATCACATCATCATCGTTCAGAACGATTGGCACTCTCAAAAAGGGTTCCAGCATTCCGGCACGGGTACAAAGACGATAAGAGCGCTCACTTCGGGTCAAGCGTTTCAGTTCGCTTTTCCCTTTGCTTGGCGGCGGTCAGCTTCTTCTCCGCTATTTACTGGTCATATTTCAGCTTTTCCAGTTTTTCGTTTATCATGGATGATTCTCTTTCGTAATAATTGATAAAACAGAAGCGACCAACTTTTTATGGTTGATCGCCTTTGGCTTAGTCATTATTTGATTGATTTCATTTCTTTTATCTGCCTGTTACCGATACTGGGTCTAAGTAGAAAAGTCCACTATTGCTATCAAAAGATACAACCTCCGCAACAATACGAACATTCAGTCCAACACTCACTGTATCTAAATTGGTATTCAAATCATAATAGGCTACATTCTCGAATTTGAAAGATGGACCAATCTGATGGTCTGGGTCATAATCGCCAGCACTTACCAGATAATCAAATCTGGTTTTGTAATCCTCGTGCTTTGTGCAATAATCTATTCTCCCATCAAATTCTATCACTCTGCCTTTATACTTGGTAGCAAAAGCAGAATAGGAGTCATCTATTTCAGCTTTATTAGAAAGAATTGCAGCCAGTTCTGGGCAATTATCTACTGTAAGATTCGGTTCTGGCTCATCACAAATGTAATACCATAAAACGACAATAGCATCTGCTTCGTATGTATCACCAACTGCAAAATCTCCTTTTCCGAATGTCCAGTTTTTAATTTCGACTGCGCCGATTGTATCATCTGGTTTGTTTATATCTTCGGTCTCAAGAGTTTCATACTCAAACACAGTAAAGCCCATCTCACGGAGTTTTGCTTCGGCATCTGTGTAAAGCATACCAATGAAATCATCTTCACTCATTGTTACTGTGATTTTAGGTACTTCGCTTTCGGGCGGTATAGTTTCTTTTGTGTTGTCAGAGGTTTCATCATCACTGTTTCCAGCAGTGCCTACAATTGTTTCAACAGAAATTTTGGAGCTTGTACAAGAAATTTTATATTTGAGGGTCTCGTCTTTTTGTATATCAATCGTCACTGTTCCCGTGACTTCATCATCCTCTGCATTTTCAAATTTGACTTCGTATGTGCCCTTTGTCATAGTCACTTCAAATGTTTCAGTTGCACCATGTTCGATAGTTCCCTCGAACATATCGTCAATATAAACATCTACATCGTATGTGCTGAACAATAAATTCTCCACACACTCAATTTCAATGGAGACATTGTATTCAGGTTCGTCAACAGAAACAGACATAACATTATTTCCTTGATACGACACTGACAATTTGTAACCCTCGCTATTTTCCGCTGAATAAGATTTGTCGGTATCATAGGCATCAATGTCGAACCCTTTATCCGCACACGCAGTTGCGTAAGTCTTGAATTCATCAATAGATGTATTGCTCACATAGGCTTGGAATCCCGTCTCATCGTCCTGTGTGATTTCTCCAGTTGTAGAAGTTGGTACAGGAAGCATACTTGCAATTTCGCTATCAGACCATACCAGCGTTCCGTATTCTTCGGCTGCTTCAATGCCGATATGCATCTTGCTGTCGCTTTCGTCATAATCCAGAGACAATTTATAGCCGCCAGCATCATAAGCATAGTAGGATTGTTCAGATTGATCGGCTTCTACGGTAAACCCTTTTTCTTTGCAGGCTTCAACATAATCATTGTAATCTTCAATGGACGTTTTATAAACATACAAAGACAAGTAATCATCATGGTTACTAATTATTTCTCCGAAAAGAGATTCGGGTTCTGGAACAACATCTGCCAGCAGAATATCTGACCATTTAAACTTCTCTGCATCGCCATAGTCTACTTTGAAAAGACTCACATAAGGAACTAATAGGACAATGGCGAGTGCAAGAGCTATAATATGTAGCCAGTTCTTAGGGGTCTTGATAATTTGCCTTTTCATAAGAACAGCAACAACAGTCAACACAATCTGTAATACTGCAATAATAGCAGCAGCAGTCTTTCCGAACAAAAAAGCAACAAGGCACAACAGCGTAAAAGCCACGAAAGCAACTGTTGTTATTTTACCGTATGTGCTCAGTTTGCTCCATTTACCAGATGCTTTATCCCTAATTTTATCTGCTAAAGATTTAGGTGCGTCTGATTTCTTTGAGTTTTCTATTACAGGCTCTTCGTTAGGAATAGGCGGAATTTCGGTTTCCTCCACAATAGGCGGTGGTGTCGTTGATTCTTCAATCTTTTGACCGCAGTATGAACAAAACTTCGTATCTTCCGATAATTCTGCTCCGCATTTTGAACATTTCATTTCTCTTTTCTCCTTTACTCATTTGTTGGTGGAATAGGCGGCATGGTCGAGAACAAATTCTTCAATTCATCAACCGTCCCGGCCTTTGCCCATTGTGCCATTCCGCTTTTCCATACCAGACTGTCAGCCGTAAGCTGCCCAGATGTTGCCATCTGTGCTAATACAGAAATATCAAACGGGCCTGTTGCCTGTCCGTTGACAGCTACATGAAATGCCACCGTAGGAATAGGAGGGGGAACGGCTCCTGTGGCTGTCTGCTGATTGATGCCCCCCATCATGTTATTCATCGCTCCAGCGATATTCTGTCCAACAGCACCACCAACAGCCATGTTCGCCATCATAGCAGCCATATTGAAGCCATCGCCACCACCGCCTAAATTCACATTGCCTGCTCCGTTTGCTCCCATTTGACCGAGCGCATTTGCACCGGCAACACCGACCTCTGCTTGTTTCTCCACTTGAAAAGCGGCAAAGTTGGCAGATTGCGTCTGCTTGTGCTGTGCATATTGTCCTTCCTCACGCTGAATACGAAGTGTTTCCTCGTAGTTCTCAGCTTCGATACGCTGTTTGGCAGCAATATCTTTAATTCTTGCTTCAGCTTCAGCTTTAGCAGTAGCTCCGGCAAGTTCTTTGGTTACGCTCATCAGCTGACGATAGCCCTCACTGGACTTGTCAATCTCTATTGCTCCGATGTCAATTCCAGAAACAGTGACACCAAAATTTTCTTTTAATCGTTCACTTATATCATACTCAACCGCATCGTTGATTTGAGAAGTCTTGGTTTCAATCTGGATAACTGGAATGTTATGTGAGGCAGGAGCATTTGCAACACAATCTTTCACATAACGATTGACAGCATCACGGATTTGTCTCTGAAAATCGTCAAAATTAAAATTACTGAGCCTATGTAACTTGATAAATTCTCTGTAATCAGCAATGCTGAAACTAACAGTACCTCTGACAGCAACAGGTACACCAAAATCCGCAAATCTTGGATCGTACACATCAAAGAACGGTACGCCGAATTTTACTTGAATGATTCGAGCAAGGTTAATAAAATAAACTTCTGCTTGGAACGGAGTACCACCCTCATAAGCCAGCCCCACAATGCTTGCTAAAATAGGCAAGTTGGCTGTGTTGAGAATCATATCACAAGGACCCTCTATATACTCCTGCATGATACCATTCCCTTGTGAATAAACAAATACCGCCACTTCGCCGTCTTTTACTCTAAGGGAAGAACCCCAACGAATAGCATTTTCTCGGTTTCCTTCGCCAAGCTGAACTCCGGCAGGATGCCATTTCCAAATCAGATATGACGGTTCATCACAGCGAATCTCGTCCATAAAACCGCCATTTCTTTTTCTTCTGTCGAATAAAGACATTTCACTTCCTCCTTACTTACCGACTATCTTTTCTTAAATAGGACAACGCCTATGATTATCAAAACGAAAATTATTATGTAGATTGCGATTGTCGCAACAGGATTCCAGAGCAGTCCAAGCAGAAAGAACCAACCTGCCACTCCACCGACCCAGCCCAAAACACCTTTGAGCTTTTTATTTTTTAACTCTTTCTTCTTGCGATCATAAATTCCTTTTATCTGCACAAAATCTGGATGTCCACTCAGGGTAATTTCAGCTCGCTGATAGACCTGATCCAATTTGGAAATCCACGCTTTAGTTACAACATCATCTAAACCTTTCTTCACATCAATATTGGATGCTGCCAATATCATAAATTCCATAATATCCTCTTTAGAATTTGGAACGGAAAAGTTGATGATTAACGATGCCTTTTCTTCATCCTTCTGGTGTTCAAATCGTCTTAATGCTTCTTTGGCTTCATCTTCTTCCTTGAAGTCTTTGCCGAACACCATTTTCATAACAGACTTCTTTTCCTCAAAAGTCGGCATTTTCTGTGCTGAAATTGCTTCCAGTTTTAATGCAAACTCTCGAACAGAAGTGGATGATTTTACATCTCTTATTTCATGCCCACAAGCCGGACAGACTGTAAGAAATGCTTCCAGAACCTCTCCGCACATCGGACATTTGTGAACATATCCCTCATATACTGTTTTTCGCTCTGTCGGATTTTCCTCAATCCGTTTCTCACACTTAGGCTTTTGTGGCTCTTGGGCGTTGTTCGCAACAGCCTCACCACAATTTTTACAAAACCTCGCACCATCATCTAACTTCGTGCCACAATAAGGGCAGAATTGCATTTTCATATTTCCGTTCCTCCAATGTATTTTATTGGTCAAAGCATTGCTCAGTTTCTACTCGCACTGCATCACATATATCTCCAATATTACAATCCAAATACTCGCATATACGAAGTAGTACTGATAGAGCAACTTCTTCATTGCGGCGTAGTTTTGTCATAGTTCCTGTGGCTATATTCAAATCTTTGCGAAGTGTAGCCGGAGATATTTCTTTTTCTACAAGCATTAACCACAGCTTTTTATAGCTCATTCTCATTCTCCGCACCTCCATTTTTCAAATCATATACGGATACATAATATATTTTAGCGCATTACAGATACGAAATCAATGGATTTAGCGAATGTTTCCGACAAAATTCGCAATTTCTTGGCGAATAATCGTTTTATATTGATGCGTGTTGGTACGTATCATGGCTTGTAACGCCTATTTTCAGATATTTTTGGTAGGACGATACTTTATACTCCCGTATGTGATTGCAGTCAAAACATCAGGTGCAGACCCGACATTCTAACCACAAATCCACCCTAAACGCTACATTATCCCGACTGGCTGTTGAAACCGTTCTTTCATTCATGTTCATAGATTTTTCCTTGTTCTGAATAAAGTAAAAGTGGCAAACACTTCTCAATGGAAATACCGATCGCTTTATGTACAGTATAAAATTGTCGGGTCAAGACTTGAGAAAATCACACACATTGCAGTTGATAATGGTTATTCTGACAATCAGCCATACTGGTTTAATCCGCTTATTATCACTCAACAATCACCTCTTTGGATAAATCATAGGAATATTGATAAACGATCATATTATCCTTTATTTCAATATATACACTGTGCGCTTCTGTCAATAAAGAATTCCATACATCAACCCATTCAGGTAGAGTAGAATCCAAAAACCACATTTTATCAAAGGCAAGTTCGATAGTGCCCCATAGATCATCCTTTTTTCGCTCAGTTTTTATATTCATACCCATATGTTCTGCAATCTCCAATGCAGCCTTTTGCAAAAATGTAAACTCAACAATTTTCCTAGAATCGGGAATTTTCTTATGTTTTTTCATACGTGCTTCCGCTTTGCGAATAAGTTCCTTTACCTCTGCTTCATGCCGGTTTTTTTCTTCCAATTTTTCTTCTTCCGTCATTTTTGCTTTTTCAGCTTCCACTTCCCTTTTTATTTCTTCATCTTCACGTTTTGCAATATCAAAAAATCTCTTTTCAATCAACATATTCTCCACCTACCCATAAAAAAAGGAAACAGTCAACATTTTCGTTACAACTGTTTCCCTTATTTCTGAAGTCCTCGGAGCATAGCCATTACTACTGCTTGTTCTTTTTCATCAAGACCGTCCCAAATCTTTAAGACCTCTTGTTGTGACTCAGATAAATTTACCGGAACATCTTTCCCTGCAAAGAACTGAGCCATTGTTACTCCCAGTGCGTCACATATTTTTTCCACAGTAGGCATTGTTGGTAGACTTTCTTTAGCAATGATTTTTCCAATCGAAGATTGAGATATGCCTGTCAGCTGTGACAGCCGATATTTACTCATATCACGTTTTTTGCACAAAGCTACAATATTGTCTGCAATATAATCCTCTGTACGCAAGTAAATACACCTCTCTTCCGATAGTAGTTACCTTCATTGTACCTACAAATCGACAAAAATATTAGAGATGTATCTTGCAAGCATTTACTAAGGGAAACAGAAGTATTTGTTCAAAAAAAATAGCACTATATGATATCGTACTCCATTGCTGTCAATCTACTGTCTAAGCGCTCATATTCTCTTTGTACCTCTTCAATTTTATCATATAGTTCCAGCACTGTCGAACCCTTTATCATTTTATTTTCTTGGCACATCTGCCGAAGCTTTCCTTTGTACTGATGGAAAATATGGTTTTCACACTCTTGATCGTGTTTTACGCCTTTGCGTTGCTACATGGGAAGGTGCACCTATGTCCTTTAGTTCCAACATGCTTAACGCTATTGCCCGTCTGGATAATGCTTATGGAGATACAATGAAAGATGACACATTTAAAGAAAAAGTTGGACGTGTCTCTGTCAGAGAAATTAGTCGTACTGCCAGAGAACGTCGTGCCGGTTCATTAGGATTCGCAGAAGCTCTTTTATTAGAATACAACAAGAAATCCAAGTATCCACTTCCTTTTGAGAAACTATACACTCATAAAACACCAAAAAAAGGGAACAATCATCTGAAGATGAATCCGATCAAGGTTCAACTCCAGAAGGTCAATTAGATTTATTTTCTACAAATCAAGACAATACTCCGGCTCTGCCAAACGAATAGTACAGAGCCTTCATCCTTCGTCCTATCCATACTTTCAAAAAGGATGCCCTACTTTAAGGCTCCCTTTCATGGTAACACCATTTTATCTTATCCCAAATTCATCATCTGCTCCATCCTCCACCTTATATATGAATACCCATTCCAAATATTTGCTTTTACCGGATACTCTTTCCTGTAAACAAATACAGTGTGATATTTAATAAAATGCAATCTACACCAATTATGTATATCCTTCATATACATGTTATTCATACCATTCACCCACTGTTCTAAATACCATATATCTTTATCTGACAATAGCTCCATTATGAACAGTACATTATAATATTGAATGACACCTACCCTCTTCCCTTCCTCTATTAACCTTTTACACAATAACCTATACTTAATGTTCATAGCGTTCCTATGCCCTCCCTCTAATCTATATTTCCCATCCTTATACACGTTATATATATAATTATTATATAGTACATATAACAGCCTGCAAAAGCTCCGCGGCTTCTTTGGAACGTACCTCTCCTACAATAATTCTGCTTGGCCGCATTCTCAGACAAGTTTTCAGCAAGTCTCCTATGGTAATTTCCTGGCTTTTTTCAATATTTGCCTGTCTGCATTCCAGCCTCACCAGATTAGGCAGACCCTGAAGCTGTAATTCTGCGTTATCTTCAATGGTAATAACGCGCTCATCTTCCGGTATATACTGAGACAGGGCATTTAGAAATGTGGTTTTCCCTGCGCCGGTTCCTCCTCCGATTAAAATGGTATAGCCTGCCTGAATCATCACACGTAAAAAATCTGCGGCTTCACCGGTAAGACTATCTAGTTCCAACAGTTTTTCCATGGTAATGGGCTCACTTGGAAACCTGCGGATGGTCAGAATCGGTCCATCCAGAGCAACCGGAGCAATTACCGCATTAATCCGTTCTCCATGCTTCAGCCTGGCATCTACAATGGGCTGCAACGTATTAATCACCCGATTACATCTGGATGCCATTTGCTGTATCACATCATCTAATTTTTCCGGAGAGGAAAAACTCTTCTCCCAGGGAAAAATCTTGCCATTTCGTTCAATAAAAATCCTATCCCACCGGTTTACCATAATTTCCGTAATACTTTCGTCTTCCAAAAGTTCTTCCAGCACATCCATTTTTCTTACAGACTGAAACAATTCCCTGCGAAGTTCCTCCCTCCTGGATATGGGAAGATAGGAACTTCTGCAATAATCTCCCATTAAAGTATCAATTTGTTCCAACACCCCCTCATCTGATTCTTCCCAGGTATCCTCCAACTGTTCCACCAACCGTTTTCTCAGACTCAGAAAATCCTCCCTCTCTTTTTTCTCATCCATGTTTCTCCAACATCCTCCTTACAAAACCTCCCCATTTTCCCCATGACAGGGTTTCTACAAACTCTGCATCTGAAAGATTCACCCCACAGGCAGGCAGTCTAACCTCTTTTATCCTCTCCTGTTCTATTCTTCCCCACTGCTTTATCAGCTTTCTGAACTGCTCTAGCTTACATCTTGCTATCACATCGTCCTGGATAGGCACATATACGGTCTTACACATGGCAAGTAACTGAAATATCTGCCCCACACTGTTTCCCATATCCAGAATTACAGTTTCATAATGTTTCCCCTGACGGATAAAATCAAAAAGCTTTATCCAGTCCTCATTGCCAATGGCATGGATATCTTCAGGGGAAACTACAGGCGGGATAAAATCCATCTTTCCAAGGGGTTTCATAAATCTTCCCAATTCTTCATATGCAAGATGCTCCCTGCATCTTAGAAAGTAGAAAAGATCTGTGAGATTTCCGGTATCCTCTAACCCAAACAACTTCTCAAAACCTGAATAAGCTTCCATATTCAGATACAGTACTGCCTTTTCCTCTCCTAAAATCTGCCCTATTGTAAGCGCCAGCAAGGTTTTCGCACTTCTGTCCACAGGAGAATAGACCCCAATAAATTCCATATCTTGTTTTGCCACTGCATACAGAGCCGGGGCTGTGTTTTCTACATAATACGCCATAACTTCCTGTATCACAGAATCCGCGGACTGATACTTATAGACCGTTTTATGACCTTCTTCCTGCTCTTTGTTCTCAGACAGCAAAATCATACTCTCAGCCCCCAGTTTCTCAATTTGTGCATCCACATCTCCTTCCGCAATTAATAAAATCTCAGGGGGATTTTTCCCTGCATAAGTACACAATTTCTCCACATCTGTAAAAGCCTCTGCCTGAAAAGGCAGTTTTTTCCTGCTGTTCAAATACTCTGCAAAATTGCAGGCATATTCACCCTCTGTGTCACACACAGCAATCACATTTTTTTTCAATAAAAACCTCCCGCATACAACATTACACTTAGAAAAACAGGTACTGTAAAATGAAAATTTTCAGCTCTTTTTCCCCTCTCTATGTAAGGTTTCCTCTCTCCTGTTTTTACATATTCGCAAACATAATGAAAAAAATAGAATCCTCTTTCTTTTAGATTTCCACAAGAAATAAGAAATGCAACAGATAAGATTGCTCCCAGAAAAAAGGAGCAGACCATAAGTTTTAAGATAACTGACCAGCCCAGAATGCCTCCCAGGACGCAAAACAATTTAATATCACCTGCCCCCAGCATCCGAAAAGCAAAAAGCGGCAACAGTAAAAAGAACGGAAGCGCAATTCCAAGCATATAAGCTGCCACTCCGGAAAGTCTTCCTACCTGTATCTGATAAGAAAGTCCCACCGCAAGCCCCAGACAAACAAAGCTATTCACCACCTTTTCCATTAAAAAATCCATACACACAGCAGCTCCTGACACAGCCAGAACCAGCCATAGTCCCACAGACAAATAACCACCTCTTTCTTCTCTTTTCTTAAAAAAACCGGATAATGTGACCGAACGGTCTGAATAAATCATAACGAATTGTTTAAGATGACTTGATTATACCCGTTCCCCTCCCCTTTGTAAAGGGAAATTCCATGAAAAAATACGATTTGGGTATACTATACAAAATTACTGTTTGCATTACTGCTAATTTTCAGTTAAAATAATTAATAGAATCGGAATACAATCGTATGGATTAAGGAGTATAGATTATGGGACTCATTGTATTTTTAGGAGACAGCATTACAGACGCAGACAGAAAGAACTCTCCCAACCAGTTGGGATATGGTTATGTAAATATATTTTCTCAGAACTTAAATCAGCAGGAAGGAAACTGGCAGATTATCAATCGGGGCATAGACGGACAGATTACCCAGCAGGTGGCTCATTCTCTTCATGAGCAGTGCATTTCCCTGCATCCGGATTATGTAAGCATTCTGGTAGGTATCAATGATATCGGCCTGATTGTATCTGCTGAAACATCTGAACAGGAAAAACTCTATATGTTAGAGGACAGCATCCGCGCTTATCATGAAATGTTATTTGACCTTTCCAGAGAAAGTACCGCAAAAGTGATTACTCTGGAACCATTTATCTTTCCAAAAGACGGTCTCTATGAAGACTGGGTTTCATGGCAGAAAAAAATGTCCAAAAACATCCGAAAACTTGCCAGAAACTATGGTGCGTATTTTATCCCTTTGCAGGATCCTCTTAACCGGAAAATCCAGGAATTAGGATATGACACCATCACCACAGATGGTATTCATCTGACCCCTGCCGGTCAAAATATCCTGGCAGAGGTTGTAAGGGACGCCTTCTCCATCTAGTATATGCATGAATATTTATACAGTTCTATTGCAGGCTGTATAAATATTCTTTTTTATTTCAGGCAATGATATTGCAAAATTTCCCTTTCACCACTTCTGCCAGTTTCTCTGGATTCACTTTCAGTGTTGTCCCGATTCTTCCTCCGCTTATATAAATCTCCGGAAAATTCAGGGCGCTTTCATGAATCACAGTTGGATAAAGTTTTTTCATTCCCAGAGGACTGCAGCCGCCTCTTACATAGCCTGTGATCTTCAGGATATCCTTTACATGGATCA
>ENA-OOWK01000194-OOWK01000194.1-human-gut-metagenome-genome-assembly--contig:-NODE-194-length-53043-cov-8.193610_pt1 | contig 53043 bp, 50 predicted proteins | sample MGYA00241405_ERZ501317 | MGnify/ENA primary metagenome ERZ501317 (study PRJEB25962, sample SAMEA1972440) | human gut metagenome | biome: human gut; feature: human-associated habitat; material: faeces... | reverse complement strand
GCTCAAAGCTTTACAGCGATTTCTCTGCTCCTGTTAAATCAGGTGCAAAACCGTCAGCTCCAACAGGCTATAACGTATATGCACGCGGCAACGGAGGCAAATCACTTTATCTTGAGTGGAAAGCATCTTCGAATGCAGACGGCTACAAAGTATATATTGTTTCCGGAAGCACTGAATATTTCAAAGGCGATGTAAAGGACAGCAAGTTCACATTTACAGATCTTACTCCTTCATGGGAATACACCGTAAAAGTAGTAGCGTACAACGATTATGGCTCTTCTTCATCAACAACAACCGTCGGAGCAGCTCCTGCGGCTCCTACAGGACTTGAAGTTGAAATGAGCGGCAGTACAATCAAAGCTACATGGGATGTTGCATCATGCCACGGATATTACATTCAGTGGGCAACTGATAAAGACTTTAAGAACGTTGTAGGCGGTGAATTTGTAAACGGCTCGGGAAGCACAAGTTATACGATAAGTAACATCAGTTCCTCACAGACTTACTACGTAAGAGTGAGAACATGGAAAAACTATCAGGGCTCAAAACTTTACAGTGATTTTACTGCTGCTGTTGAAGCGTAACTGAAATCAATATTTGCCCCGTGTTAGGCAGATGTTTAAGAGAGTTTTCTTTCTGTGAACATGGTGCAAAACAAATTGTGTTATGGAACGCAATATGAATGCGTATAAACTTTTGGTTTTAATTTAAAATAAAAAGATCCCGTTGATACTTTGTGTACCAACGGGATTTTTTAATAAACAGTTATGGATTTATTTAATCATGAAGTGTTTGTCATGGTGTTATTATAATGGTATATTTTATTCTTATATTAAACATATATAAAAAGGCGGAGCGGACAAATAGTCCGCTCCTATTTTACGGCTTGCGCCGGTTTTATCACCGGGGTGTTAGGTGGTGATAAATACATATGTATTTTAACACATTGTATTTCCATTGTTAGCTAATATGCAAAAAATATGGAAAAATAATACAAAAACACACAATTATATATTTTATACATTAAATTTCGTGTAATTATAACAGGAAATAACAATCAATTTGCATTTTATTGTTTTTTGACTACTTTCTTACATATATCGTGCATTGTGTTTTTTATTGTTTAATAATATGTATTTTTATATTAGTTTGAAGAAGCTCCGACAGCGACAGGAAAATTTATAAAACAGCCTAAACAATACATTGAAAATTTACCTAATTTACAGAAATAGTTTATTTTATAACACAGCCGCGTTTTCGCGGCGATTTTTTTGCACCCAAAAGGGTGGAGTTTTATTAAAAAGAGTAGATAATTGTGCTAAATTGATAAAAAATTAACTTTATGTTTAAACATTTTATTAAAAAAGTATAGATTTTTGTTAAGATTTATAGTAAAATTAAATTCAATTCATTTTTTCAAAAAATGGGGGAGTTTTATGAAGAATATGCTTACTGACGAGACCCGCAGTCAGAGAGAAAAGCTAAGCGAAGTCTTTGAAAAATATAAGGACACACCCGGCAGGCTAATGCCTGTTTTGCAGGAGGCTCAGGATATTTACGGTTATCTGCCGTATGAGATTCAGCAAAGAATTGCCGAAGCGCTTAATATTCCCATAGCCGATGTATACGGTGTTGCTTCTTTTTACAGTCAGTTCAACCTTACGCCGAAGGGCAAGCATCAGATATCCGTGTGCCTTGGCACGGCGTGTTATGTTAAGGGCGCAGATAAAGTACTTAAAAGAATAGAAGAACGGCTGGGTATAAAAAACGGAGAATGTACGCAGGACAGGTTGTTCAGCATTGATTCCTGCCGCTGTGTGGGAGCGTGCGGACTTGCTCCCGTTATAATGATAGATGATGAGGTATACGGCAACCTTGACGTGAATAAGGTTGACGCAATACTTGATATGTATATTGAAAACGAGAAGGGCGGTGAGTCTGATGACGATAAATGAGCTGAATGAGATAAGGGATAAATACAGGGATCTTGTACTTGTTCGTAAGCTTGCCGCCTCTGAAAGTGAAAAGCTTGAAAAGAAAACGGAATACAGAAAACAGGTGCTGGTATGCGGAGGAACAGGCTGTACTTCGTCTGGCTCAAAAAAGGTTCTTAAAGCGCTCAGAAAAGAACTCGAAAAGCAGGGTATAGATGATGTCCTTGTAGTAAGAACCGGCTGTTTCGGTCTCTGCTCCCTTGGCCCCATTATGATAGTTTATCCGGAGGGTTCGTTTTACAGCAAGGTAACCGCGCAGGAAATACCGGAAATTGTTGAGGGGCACCTTAAAAAAGGCGGAAAGCCCATTAATAAATATCTTTATCCGGAAACGGTACATAAGGACGGCAGTACAATTCCTCTTGCCGAAACGCCGTTTTATAAAAAGCAAATGCGTATCGCGCTTAGAAACTGCGGTATGATAGATCCTGAAAATATTGAGGAGGCTATCGGCGCAAACGCTTATCAGGCTCTTGCAAAGGTGCTTACCCAGATGACTCCCCAGCAGGTTATTGATGAACTGCTTGAGGCAGGGCTTCGCGGCAGGGGCGGCGCAGGTTTCCCCACCGGCCGCAAATGGTCTTTTGCCATGGCTCAGGATAATGACGTAAAATATGTGTGCTGTAATGCTGACGAGGGCGACCCCGGCGCGTTTATGGATCGTTCCGTTCTTGAGGGCGACCCACACGCAGTTATTGAGGCAATGGCTATCGCGGGCTATACGATAGGCGCAAAGCAGGGTTTTGTTTATGTGCGAGCTGAATATCCGATAGCTGTTTCAAGGCTTAGGATTGCAATTCAGCAGGCAAAGGAATACGGACTTCTCGGCAAGAATATTCTCGGCACTGATTTTGAATTTGATATTGATATAAGGCTCGGCGCAGGCGCCTTTGTCTGCGGAGAGGAAACGGCTCTCATGACATCAATTGAAGGTCACAGAGGCGAGCCTCGTCCGAGACCGCCGTTTCCAGCTGTAAAGGGCCTTTTCGGCAAACCTACTATTTTAAATAATGTTGAAACATACGCAAATATTGCGCCTATCATTCTTCGCGGCGCAAAGTGGTATTCTTCCATAGGTACAGAAAAATCAAAGGGCACAAAGGTTTTTGCGCTCGGCGGCAAGATAAACAATGTAGGTCTTGTTGAAGTTCCGATGGGCACCACTATCCGTGAGATAGTAGAGGAGATTGGAGGCGGTGTTCCAAACGGCAAAAAATTCAAGGCGGCTCAGACGGGCGGCCCGTCAGGCGGCTGCGTCAGCGCTGAATACATGGATGTTCCCATTGATTATGACAACCTTATAGAAATAGGCTCCATGATGGGTTCGGGCGGTATGATAATCCTTGATGAAGATACGTGTATGGTGGATATTTCAAAATTCTATCTTGAATTCACCGTGGATGAAAGCTGCGGCAAGTGTACCCCCTGCCGTATAGGAACACGCAAACTGCTTGATTATTTAACAAGGATTACGGACGGCACCGCAACTATTGAGGATCTTGATAAAATAAAAGAACTTTCAAATCACATGAAAAATTCCTCTCTCTGTGCCCTTGGCCAGACTGCGGCAAATCCCATTCTTTCCACGCTCAATGCATTTGGTGAGGAATATCTTGAGCATATTAAAAACAAACGCTGCCCTGCTCATGTGTGCACGGCTCTCCTTTCATTCACAATAAACCCCGAAAAATGCCGCGGCTGCACGCTCTGCGCGCGCAACTGCCCTGTAGGCGCTATCACCGGAAATGTGCGTGAGCCGCATACCATAGATGCAGACAAATGTATCAAGTGCGGTTTGTGTATGAGCAACTGCCACTTTGAGGCAATAGAGAAGAAGTAAGGGGGCGATGAATATGGTTAAACTTAAGATAAACGGAATACCCGTTGAGGCGGAGGAAGGCACAACTATCATAGAAGCCGCAAGGCTTGCAGGTATAGATATACCGTCGCTCTGCTATTTGAAAGAAATAAACTGCATAGGCGCCTGCCGTGTGTGCATAGTTGAGGTAAAGGGAGCAAGAAGTCTTGTAGCATCCTGCGTATATCCCGTTGAAGAGGGTCTTGAGGTGTGGACTAATACACCCAAGGTACGCCAGTCAAGGCAGACAACTCTTGAACTTCTGCTCTCGGAGCACCACAAAAAATGTCTTTCCTGTGTTCGCTCAAGCAGGTGCGAACTTCAGAAACTCTGCAAGGATTACGGCGTTGATGAGGATAGATTCCCCGACACGGAAATGCTTCAGGAGGTTGATTATTCTTCATCATATCTTGTAAGGGACAACAACAAGTGTATTCACTGCATGCGCTGTACTGCTACCTGCAAAAATCAAACTGTGGGCGTTATCGGCCCCAGAAACAGAGGCCACAACAAAACAATCGGCTGTGCTTTTGATATTCCGCTTCAGGAAACGGCGTGCGTTGGCTGCGGTCAGTGTGTTGTTTCATGCCCCGTAGGCGCGCTCTATGAAAAATCAAGTGTGCCCGATGTGTGGGAAGCTATTGCCGATCCGTCAAAAAGAGTGGTATTTTTCACGGCTCCAGCTATCAGAGCAACGCTCGGTGAGGAGTTTGATCTGCCGATAGGCACAAATGTTGAAAAGAAACTGCCCGGCGCTATCAGAAGGCTTGGTGCGGACGCCGTGTTTGATATGGACGTTACAGCCGACCTGACAATTCTTGAAGAGGCAAACGAACTTATTGACAGGATTAAGAATAAAAAGCCCCTTCCCATGTTCACTTCTTGCTGCCCCGGATGGGTTAAATTTGCGGAGCATAGCTTCCATTCGCTCCTGCCAAATCTTTCAACATGCAAATCGCCTCAGCAGATGTTCGGCGCACTGCTCAAAACATATTACTGCGAAAAAGAGGGCATAGATCCAAAAGATCTGTATGTTGTATCCGTAATTCCGTGCACGGCAAAGAAATTTGAGATAACACGCCCCGAAATGGAGGGCGATGTGGATGCGGCTATCACCACGCGTGAACTCGGCCAGATGATAAGCGGAGCCGCTATCAATTTCAACGCACTCAAGGATGAAGAGTTTGATTCACCGTTTGATGTTGCCAGCGGCGCGGGCGTTATTTTCGGCGCAACGGGCGGCGTTATGGAAGCGGCGCTCAGAACTGCCGCAAATATTTTGGACGGAGAATTCAAGCTTGTTGATTTCAGCGAAATCAGGGGCGTAAACGGCATAAGAACTGCCACATATAATGTTGCGGGAATTGAGATAAAAGTTGCCGCGGCAAGCGGTCTTGCGGATGCAAGGAAGCTTTGTGAAGAGGTTGAAAGCGGAAACTCTCCTTATCATTTCATAGAGATAATGGCGTGCCCCGGCGGCTGTATTAACGGCGGCGGTCAGCCTATACAGAGAGACGCTACACGAAATACAGTTCCTATTAAAGAGCTTCGTGCAAAGGCGCTATATGATGAGGATTCAGCGCTCAAGCTCAGGCGTTCTCATGATTCTCCCGTTATAGAAAGGCTCTATAAGGAATACTTAGGAAAGCCCAACAGCGAAAAGGCGCATCACCTTTTGCATACAACGTATACCCCCAGAGATAAATACTGATATTTAAGTCTTACGGCAGGCAGACCGAAAAGAGTAAATTTTCGGTCTGCCTTTTTTTGATAAATTTGTGACTTTTTTGTGTTCTCAGTTGTGTTATGGGTGAAAGATCTGATCAGGCTTTTGCTTTTATTTGTATATTTCGCTTTTTTAGCGGGAAAGGAGGAAAAATGGCAGATAAATATATTGAAGAAATTTTCCGACAAAAATATGAAAAATACTCTCAATTGATATTCAAAATAGCGTTTCTGCATATGGGCAGCACCTGTGATGCTGAAGATGTTATGCAGAATGTGTTTATGAAACTGCTTTATAATTCCCCCGATTTCAAGGACGACGAGCATGAAAAAGCCTGGCTGATACGTGTTACCCAGAATATGTGCCGAAATTCCCTGAAAGTCCGCGCAAGGCAGTGCGTCGAATACAATGACGGTGTTGCCGCTGATAAAGAGCGGGATATATCCAAAGCGATTGATATTAGTATGAAGATAAAAGACCTGCCCGCAAGCTATAAGACCGCAATATTCCTTTGTTATTATGAGGATATGACGATAAAAGATATCTCAAAAACACTAAGGATAAGCCAGTCGGCAGTAAAAATGCGGCTTAAAAGGGGCAGGGAATTGCTTAGGTCTGAACTGGAGGAATACAGATATGAGTAATACTGAATTCAAAAAAGCGTTCGACAGCGTTGCGCCCGATCCGTATATGGAATCCAGAGTGCTTGAAAATATAAAAACTTCAAAGAAAAAGCACTTCCCGTTAAAGCCTGTTTTAAGTGGCGTTTTAGCGTTTGCGGTAATAGCCGCCTGCGCAGGCGGAGTGCATTATAAGACCACTTATACTGACAGACCGTTTTCTGTAATTGTTGTATCGGCTTCAGATGAGATCACGAACAGCGCCGTTATAGGAGATAAAGAGATATCTCTGCCGGAACTGACCGTTGAAGCGGATGAGTACAGCTCCGGCGATACGGGTGTGTATACAAATAATAATGCAGGTTTTGCCGTAAGCGGTGATGATATTGATTATATACAGTATAAAAGTGAAAACGGCTACTTTTTCTATGCAGATGAGCTTAAAATGATACGCGATAAACTTAACGGCGATTATTATGCGGCTGTTATCCCTGTTTCCGACGCTGACGCACAGAATATTAACAGCCTGCTTAAAAGCAAGAACGTGGAGACCATTTTCGACGATTACGTATCATCGCATAATGTTTCTGAGTATTTCAGCGGCATAAGCACAGATATGTATAATTATCAGGTGGAGTTTTTAAAATGCTCTGATGAGATAGGTTATGATGACGAAGACGGCTATGCGTTTTTCCTTACCGATCTTTCAAAGACTATGGATTATTATAGCGGCACAGGCATTGTTGCAAACGGCACCGAAACGCTTACCGTTGACAGATATGATATTTCCAAAGAAGTGCTTGAGAAATATTATACCGAGGATGAAATACTGATGATGACAAATGTCGGTTATCAGCCGCAGGCGGCGGTGGACGCTCTGCTTAATGACCCCGATATGGATAAAAGCACTCTTCCGGGAGATGAGATTACGATAACCGTTACTTTTAAGGACGGCAAAAAGGCAAGAAAAGTTATAACCGTTTCGTTTGACAGCAAAGGCGCGGCGCATTTTGCTTACAAATAAATACCGAAACCCCTACCTCCGGGCGGCTGAGAAATCAGTCGCCTTTTTTTATTGCTTTTTTTCGGAATTATGCCCTTTTAACGCTATTGAACAGCCGTTTTCCGCCCTAAGGGTGAAAGGACCTTTCAAAAATTAACGGAGGCGTATATGGGAAGACGAAAAAAGAAAACTCCGCAGGAGGAGATTTGCGACGGCTTCAGACAGCTTGCATTCGGTACCGTACAGGACGCCGTTGCTCTTCTTTTTGCGGACGACCGTGAAATACTTGAGAAACTGCCCGAATATGATCTTTTCAATATCAGCGAGATCAAAAAGCCGAAAGGCGGCGGTATGGAAATAAAGTTTTTTGACAGAATTAAAGCGCTTGAAAAGCTGTGGGAATTTTCCGAAACAGGTTCTTCAGAACCGCTCAGCTTTTACAGGGCTCTTGAGGAGGGCGCCAAAAACGCCGCAGGCACCCTCGGCGGTGATTATGGCGAATAGCTTTTACCCTTTTTCACCGAAACAGCTGGCCGTTCTTACGTGGTGGTGCCAGGGCAGTCCCGCCGCTGATAAAAACGGAATAATATGTGACGGTGCTGTGCGCTCGGGAAAAACGCTTTGTATGAGCATTTCCTTTATCAGCTGGGCATTTTACCGCTTCAATGAAACTTCTTTCGCAATCTGCGGCAAAACGATAGCGTCGCTAAGGCGCAATGTTGTAACGCCGCTGATTCCCGTTCTTACCTCCCTTGGCTTTGCCTGCAGTTACAAGCTCAGCCGCAACTTTATAGAGATAGAAAGGGGCGGAAGGCGCAACCGCTTTTACCTTTTCGGCGGACGTGATGAATCTTCTGCCTCTTTGATTCAGGGTATGACCCTGGGAGGCGTTATGCTTGACGAGGCGGCGCTTATGCCCCGCTCCTTTGTTGAACAGGCGCTTGCGAGGTGCTCGCTGGAGGATGCCAAATACTGGTTCAACTGTAATCCCGAGCACCCGTTTCACTGGTTTTATAACGAGTGGATTTTGAAAAAACAGCAGAAGAATATGCTTTATCTCCATTTTACTATGGAGGATAATCCCTCTCTTTCTCCTGAGGTGATCAGCCGCTATAAAAATCTTTATTCCGGCGCTTTTTATGAAAGATTCATAGAGGGAAAATGGGTTGCGGCGGACGGCCTTGTATATCCTATGTTCAGCCCCGAAAGACATATCAGAAAAAGCAGCGGCGGTTTTTCTCAGTATTATCTCTCATGTGATTACGGCACAGTAAATCCGTTTTCACTTGGGCTTTGGGGCAAAAGCGGCTCAAAGTGGTACAGAATCGGCGAATACTACCACAGCGCAAGGGATGCGGGCGTTCAGCTTACAGATGAGGAATATTACAAAAATCTGTGCGACCTTGCGGGAAACAGAAAAATAGAAGCGCTTATCATAGACCCGTCTGCGGCAAGCTTTGCAGAAACAGTGCGCCGCCACGGTAAATACAGGGTCATCAAGGCGGACAATGATGTTCTCAAGGGCATAAATCTTGTGTGCCGGGCGCTTAAAGAAGATGATATTTATTTTTATCCGTGCTGTGAGGACACAATCAGGGAATTTTCGATATACCGCTGGGATAACGATATAAAAAGGGATTCGCCGAAAAAAGAAAACGACCACGCAATGGATGATATACGCTATTTTGTTTCCACCGTTTTATACGGCAAAAACAGCGATATCTACACATTCGCGGTAGAAAGGATGTGAAAGCTTGGGCCTGTTCAGTAAAAGAAAGTCGGGCAAAGCCGCAGGCACTGCCGCAGCGGCGGTGCAGACGAGCGCTTTTTCAAATCACCCTTTTGTAAATTTGGGCGGGTTTATGAATTTAGGTCTGAACAACCGCGTTTATAAATCTCTCAGGGAAAATGTGCCCGTCATAGACGCGGCAGTGCTTAAAATAATCAGGCTTATAAATGATTTTGAGTTTGAGACGGGAAACGATCAGACAGATGCGCAGATGAACAAGTTTTTTGAAGGTATCTGCGTGGGAGGAAATCAAACGGGTATCAGCGCGTTTGTTTCCACCTATCTTTCGGACTTGCTCACTTACGGCAGTGCGGCAGGTGAAATGATTGCCGATGACAGCGGGTTTTATGCGCTTTATAACGGTGAACTCAGCGCTCTTGAGGTGAAAAGGGCGCAGAACAATCTTGATATTGAGTTCTACAACAGCGGCAAAAAACTGCCTCGTCAGGATCTTATCCTGTTTTCAGCTCTTAATCCGGAGCCCGGCAGTATTCTGGGCACAAGCCTTTTAAGGGGACTGCCGTTTATTTCTGATGTACTGCTCACAATCTACAACACCATAGGTGAAAACTGGGAGCATGCGGGCAATCTCAGATATGCTGTAACATATAAACCTGCTGACGGCGATACGGATGCGGGTGTAGCCCGTGACAGGGCAAGCCAGATTTGCCGTGCGTGGCAGGACGCCATGAGCAGCAAGGATACCGTAAAGGATTTTGTTGCCGTTGGCGATGTAAGCGTGAAAGTAATAGGGGCAGACAACAATGTGCTTTCAAGCGAAATACCTGTAAGGCAGCTTATGGAGCAGATAGTTGCAAAAACGGGCCTTCCGCCGTATATGCTTGGCTTTTCGTGGTCTACTACTGAGCGAATGAGCCAGCAGCAGGCGGATATGCTCACGACTGAGCTTGACGCATACAGGAAGATAATATCGCCCGTTCTTATGAAGATAGCGGCAAAATATATGGAGGTCAACTCCCTTTATCTGCCTGTAAAAATCAAGTGGGCAGATATCACGCTTCAGGATGAAACGGAGCACGCTAAGGCACGCCTTTACAACGCCCAGGCAGATAAATTACTCAAGGAGGGCACTGATGACTGATATACTTACAGTTAAAACATACACGCCCGACGAAAGCGATTTTGAAAAGATAAGGGCGTTTACGCGCCGTGAGTTTTCAGAGGACGAGCTGTATGTGTTTGAGGCAACTTTATGTGACAACGATATAGACAGGGATTTTGAAAAATTCTCGGATAGTGCGCTCAGCGCGCTTCAGAAGCTTTTTATAGGCAAGACCGGCATAAAAGACCATTCAATGAAAGCTCAGGATCAGACGGCAAGGATTTTTGATACCCGCCTTGAAAAAACAGCGGGCAAAACAACGGCAGACGGCGAGCCGTATATCGCGCTCAAAGCAAAGGCTTATATGGTTCGCACCCCTGAAAACGAATCGCTTATAAAGGACATTGATGCGGGAATTAAAAAAGAAGTTTCCGTTTCATGCAGTGCGAAGAAAAGGATATGCTCTGTCTGCGGGTCAGACAGATCCGAATCGTACTGCGGTCATATAGCAGGCAAAACCTACGGGAGAAAACTCTGCTACACGATTCTTGACGATGTTTCCGACGCTTATGAATTCAGCTTTGTTGCCGTGCCCGCACAGAGAAACGCGGGCGTTGAAAAGGCGTTTGATACAGAAAAGGACGGTATTATGACTGAAGATATTATAAAGAAACTCAAAACGGGCGGCACAACTGTTTCCGATTCCGAGGCGGCTTATATAGTGGAGCTTGTAAGCGGCCTCAGTGATGACGCCGCTCTCGGCAGGGAATACAGAAAAAGTCTTATAAAAGACCTTGTAAAGCTGTGCAGCAAAGAGCTGCCGCAGCTTGATATTGAAATATTCAAAAAACTTGCCGATGTTATGACAGCAAAAGAGCTTGTATGCTTTAAAGAAGCGTTTGAAAAGCAGCGTGCTCAGCGTGAAAAGCCCTCCCCTCAGCTTGCAAAGCAAAAGGAGCAGGGCGCAAAAGGCTCTTTCAATGAATTCAGAATTTAGGAGGAACACAAATGAGAGTAGGATATAAGGGATTTAACGAACAGGTGCTCACCTTTCCTGCCGCAGACGAGATAACTGCGGGCAGTCCCGTGACCATTGCGGATACGGGTCTTATTGCAAACAGCACAGCAGACGCGGAGTTTGCGGGCATTGCTACACAGGGCGGAGATAAATTTGCCCCTGTTATGGTGAGCGGTTATACAAAACTTTCATACAGCTCAGGTACGCCGAAATGCGGCTGGCAGTATCTTACCGCAGACGGCAGCGGCGGTGTTAAATTTGCCTCCAGCGGCAAAAAAGCATATCTTGTTGTTGAATTTGATACAGACGCCAAGACCGTCGGCGTGATTCTTTGATGCAAAGGAGGACTTATAATGGCATTTGATAATATTAAGCTTGATAAGGGGCTTTATTCCTCTTCAAAAGGTTTTACCGCTTCTCTTGAGGCGGCTGACCCGTCCGAAAATTATATCGGCACAGAACTGGAGGGACTTGATGCTTACCAGCGTCAGCTCAAAAGATTTAACATTAAGGTTTCCGGCACGGGGTCGGACAGCGTTTCTAAATTCTTCCAGACAAGTGATTCAGCTGTGCTTTTCCCTGAATATGTCAGCCGTGCTGTGCAGCAGGGTATTGAGGAAACCGATCTCCTTTCAAAGATAATAGCAACCACAACAGAGGTGGATTCACTTGATTACCGCTCTGTTGAAAGCATTCCGTCAGATGATGAAAAAGAGCTTGCCGCAGTAGGCGAGGGCGCATTTATTCCCGAAACTACCATAAGGGCAAAGGATAAACTTACCCGTCTTTATAAAAGGGGCAGAATGCTTGTTGCGTCATATGAGGCAATCAAGTTCCAGAAGCTTGATCTCTTTACCGTAACACTCAGGCAGATAGGATCATATATCGCCCGCTCACAGTTTGCGGACGCTATTGAGGCGCTTGACGACGGCACTTCTGAAGTTATCTCTGCTTCGGGTGATACAGTGACATACAACGATCTTATCAATCTTTGGGCAAAGCTTTCGCCTTACAACATGACTACGGTAATCGCGGGCGTGCCCAGTATTTCCGCTCTTCTCAATATGGATGAATTCAAGGATTCGGTTGCGGGTCAGAATTTCCACGGAACGGGTAAAATGATTACCCCGCTCGGTGCGGAAATCGTAAAATGCAACGAGCTTGGCGCAGACAAGATTATTGCGCTTGATAAAAACGCGGCGCTTGAAAAAGTGTGCGCAGGCGGTGTTGTGACCGAGTATGACAAACTTATTGACAGACAGCTTGAAAGAGCAACAGTTACCACCATTGCGGGATTTTCAAAGATATTCCCCGATGCGTGCAAGTTTGTTGAATTCGGCGAGTAATAAAGAAAGGAGTGCGGGCGATGATAGACAGGGCGGAAGTCCTTGAATGCCTGAAAGAATTAGGCTTGTCCGAAAACCCTGAAAGTTACGGCGCGGTGATAGACTGTGCCTGCAGCAGCGTTTACGCCCGCTTAAAGGACAAGGCGTACGAAACGGACTGCCGAGCGGTCTTTCTTGCCGCCGCGCAGGCAAACTATATTATCTGCTGCGGCAGTGAACAGTCCGGCGGGTTTGATTCCTTTACCGCGGGCGATGTTTCGTTCAGCGGCTCAACAGGTGCGGCACAATCGGCAAAAGCCGTTCTTGCCGCCGCAAGGGAAAACGCCGCCGATCTTATTAATGACGGCGCCTTTGCTTTTAAGAGTGTCTGAATGAACAGAGCTATAAAAATTAAAAACGGCCTTAAAAAAGCAGGAAAACAGGTGTATCTTAAAGACGGCGAATGGGTCTCTACCCCGTTTTATGCCGTTGTTGCGCAGAAGTGGAGAAGCAACAGGTCAAACTTTGAGCAGGTGCATACAGCGGCAGGTTCGGTCAGCAAGGACTATTTTACTTTTATAGGGCCTTATGATCACAATATAATTTCTCTTTCCGATGACGCGCGGGTGCTTTTGGGAGATGAGGAATTTGTTTTTAAAAAGAAGGAAGAGGTAGCGGCAGGCGGCGAAAAGTTGTTTTACTGGGGTGTTCTGAGAAAGGTATGGTTGGGCGAAGATGATTGATTTCAGCAAAATTACGGCTCAGATAATCGAAAAGCTGAGTCAGAATGATTATTTTGAAAACTTTAAGATAATTTCGGCTTTTGAGCCGCGTCAAAAACCTACGATACCTAAAAGACCGGCTATAGTATGCGGAATTTCAGAAGCAAGCGCGCAGACAGCCGCCCTTGGGGAAGATGTGCTGGCAGGGCAGGTCACTGCTTATGCGGATATCTATGCTCCTTACAGTATGCGCGGCTTTGATTTTCTGCAGACGGCAGGCAGGATATTTCAGTGTATTTGCAGTGATGTTCCCGTCTCTATAGGCGCAGGTTCAATTACTGCGGATGATGAGTCCGAATGTTTTGTAATGCGCCTTACGGTAACCTTTTCCGATAAGATTAATTTTGATTAAGACTGATACGGTGATTTTATGAATGAATATAGTGAAATTTATGAGCTTTCCGAGTATTTGAGGCTTGATTCAAAAAGGTACGATTCTTCAGTCGGTGGTGAATAAGAGATGATGATAAGGCTTAAATACAAGGATTTTGAGTTTGAGCAGAATCCCGCCGAGATCAGCGTCGAAAAATCAAAGAACATCAGCGAGCGCTCCCTGCCGTCAGCGGGGAGCGCCGTTGAGGAGATAGCGCAGAATGCGGCAAGTATAACGGTGAGCGGAAAGTTTTACGGCGCCGGCAGTGCTCAAACTGCGGCAAAGCTTGCCGCTCTTTATGATGATGAGGGAGCGGGCCCGCTTTTTTTGCCTGACGGAAGATTCTTCAGCGCCTATTTTTCTTCGCTTTATACTAACCTGAATGCAGCTGAAAATTCTGTGGAATACAAACTCGTTTTTAAAGAGGAAAGCGGCGGAGCCAGCTATAAAAAAGAGCGCAGTTTCGTTTTTGCAAAAGACGGGGAAAACTGCTTTGATATAGCTTATGCTAATTCCGTAAAACTTGAGGATATTATAGAACTAAACGGTTTCAAAACGCCTTTTGACGTGCAGGAAGGCCAAAGGGTGAGAATAAGATGATATTTGAAATTTTTGATTCGTCCGGCAAAGCATTAACAGATTTTGAAGTTGTATCGTATGAGCTTTCAAGCGAGATTGCGGCAGCGTGCGACGGACTGCGGCTTTATATTTTTACAAAAAAAGCATTATCAGATGTCAGAACCGTCTGTGCGTATCAGGACGGAGTTAAGATATTTTACGGCTTTGCGGATAAGTTTCAGCTAAGCTATGACGAGGACGGATATACGGCTTTTGTTTACGCTCGGTCAAGCGCGTGTGTGCTTGTTGATAACGAAGCGTATCCGGGACAGTACAGCTGTCCCACATCAAGGCAGCTGTGGTACAATCACGCAAAGCCGTTCGGGTTTACTTTCGGTCTGCCGGAAGTGTTTACACAATCGGAATATATAGTCAGCAAGGGGCAGAGCTGTTTCGGAGCAATAGATAAGTTTATGCAGTATGCCTGCGGCAAAAGAATATATGTTACACCGGAGAATGAGGTGTGTGCTTTTGACACATCCGAAAATGTAAGATATCTTGATGCGGATAAAATAGTTTCTGTTTGCGCCACTGTTGATAAAAGCAGTGTTATAGGCAGAATAGATTATAAAATTAATTCTGATGAAAAATATATTTACCGATTGGAAAGCCGCTTTGCTGATGACAATGCCGTAACATCCAGAAAGCTGATCAATCTTTCCTCCCTGCCTGTGTGGCAGAGAGAGGCGGAGGCTCACAGGCAGATATCTGAATCACTTGAAAACTATTTTACGGTTACAGTCATTCTTGCGGGAGATTGCGATTTAAGACTGTCTGACAGGGTGAGCGCCAATTTTGAACGGCTGGGAATAAGCGGAGAATTTATTTTAAGTTCTATTATCCGCGCTAAAAATTCAAAAGGTACAAAAACAACTCTTACATTAAGAAAAGAAATAGACGGGGAGCTGGTGAATTATGTGGCTGAGCAGGAGCTTTAAAAGTATGGAGCAAAACGCCGCCGAAACAGGTGTAATAACTCTCAATACAGACGATGTTACAGAGGCTAATTCCTCTTTGCCGTCAAGAAGTGCGCAGTGTTTTTCGCCTTACGGTTATTCATCACGTATTCCCGTAGGCGAAGAAGTGCTTATTGTTAACGGCGCGTCCGGCTTGGCGGTTGCCGGCACCAAAATGGATTCCAGCGCTCTTGAACAGGGCGAAGTTGAGATAAGGTCTCTCGGCGGGGCAAGTATTCTGCTGAAAAATGACGGAAGCGTAGTTATTAATTCCCTTGTTATTGATAAAAACGGAAATATTGAAGAGAGGTGAGCGCTACGGATATTTTTAACAGCGAAAGTGAATATGAAGCTATGGTGCTTGAAAACACAGCAAGAGTTATAAAAACTCACAGGGGTGATTTTTACCCCGACTGCGATTACGGCAGTGATGTCTATAAAACGGCAAATGAGCCTAAGGCGCTTTACGCTTTAAGTGCAGTGTGCCGCGCGCTGTATAAAATGGATGGAATATATCCCGTAAGCGCGCGCGAAACTGAAAACGGTTTTGACTTCACCATATTGCTCAACGGAGCGGAAAGGCAGGTGAGCGTTTCGTTTTGAGTATTACTTATGATGAGATATTACATGAAATGGAAACGCAGTTTTATAACGAGTGCGGCGAATACGTAAAGGATTATCCTGAAGTTGAGCTTAGATTTAAAGCGGTTGCAAGTGAGATATATGCAGCCCATACTGCGGCTGATTTCGCGCTCAAGCAGGCGTTTGTTCAGACTGCAACGGGCGAATACCTTGATAAGCATGCCGAGATGCGCGGCATAACCAGAAAGGGCGCTTCGCGCGCAACGGGATATCTTTCTTTTTTTGTTACACAGGAATATGAGGAGAATGTCGATATACCTGAAGGCACTATCTGTTCCGTAAAAGACAACCCGCTTATTCAGTTTGCAACAAACTATCGCGCGTTTATATTACCAGGGGATACCGGAGTTACCATAGAAGCATCCGCGCTTAACGAGGGCGAGGAATATAACGTGCCTGCAGATAGTATTACGGTAATGGTAAATCCGCCCGAATATATATATTCCGTTACTAATCAGCGCGCATTTACCGGAGGTTCTGACCCTGAATCGGATGAAAGTCTTAGGCAGCGAATAATAGATTCTTACGGCAGCGCGCTCAGCAACGGCGTAAACGTGAAATCTATGATAGAGCAGATACTTACCATTGATGATATAAAAGACTGCAGTATTGAATATGACCCTGAGGAAAATATCACCCATGTGTGGTTAAGAACAGCCAGCGACGAACCGCTGGATTCCTATATCACGGATAAAGTTGAGGAAAAACTCGGCATTCTTGAAATATGCAATGTGGATTACGATATAACGCTTGCGCAAAAAAATGCGTTTTCTGTTTTCGCCGCTGTCCAGGCTGCCCGCGGTGCTGATAAGGAAAAACTGCTTTCCGATGTGGAAAATGCTATAAGGGAAGCATGTTCGGGTCAAAAGATAGGCACTCAGATAAATCTTTCAAGTGTTACTGCTTCGGTTATAAGTGTGGATAATGTGGAGCTTGCTGAAATCTCTGCCCAGCCTTCTTATGAAGGCGTTATTCCGTGCCCCACCGGCGGTTATTTATCTCTTGATGATGTGCAGGTGGAAATATATGAGTAATACGGTTTATGACAGGCTTTCCGCACTTATGCAGACTGTTGGCCTTGAAGGCGAGGAAGGCAGTGTTCAGCGAGCAGAAATAATTGCGTACAGCTATGCGGTTTCTCTTGCTCAGAACGCGGCGGAGCAGGCGCTCAGCGAGGTGTTTACAGACACTATGGGAGAAAAAGGATTGCTTATGTACTGCGATTTGCTTAACATAGAAACAGGAGAAACTCCTGAAGAAACAAAAAGTAAGATAATCGAACGCTTAACTCAGGGCTTTTATACAATAAGCCTTGACGAATTCCGCACCGCAGAGGAAAACACCCCCGGATATAATTATACGTCTACATTTGACGGAGAAGTGGTAACCATTGACCCTGTCAGCAAAGACTCCCTTGCGGGGTTATCAAATCTGATTCAAAATTATTATCCTGCGTTTTATTTTCCGCAGTTTAAGGGGAAAGGGATTACTTTTGACTATCTTGATTCCCTTGATTACCGATGGTATGAAACGGACAGGCTTTCCCTGCCATTTTTTGTGTGGGAAAGCCTTGGGTAATACGAATTATCATATCGCGTATCCCACATACGCGCAAAAAGATATGGTGGGGGAAAGGCAGGAAGATATAAATGAGCGCTACTAACCAAACTTCTTTTTTAGGTCTGTCAAGCTGGCTGGGAACAGACAAACCTCAGAGAACGGATTTTAATGCGGATAATGAAAAAATAGATAATTTTGCATCGGAGCACACTGCCGATGTCAAATGTCATCTTTCCGAAGAGGACAGGGAAAAATTTGATACTCCGTATTTTACGGGTGTGTATTTCGGAAACGGAAAAGAAAATCAAACCGTTTCTACAAACTGCCCGTTCAGTCCCAGCTTCGGGTTTATATTCTGCTTGAATAAGCCATGGCAGGAAACGGATTTTACAAACAAGAAAAGTTACAGCTATGCGGCAATTTTCGCGTCAAGAGGAAGTATGCCGGGCATAAGCATCTCCGACAAAGATCTTGTGGTGTCAAATACTATTACGGCTATATCCAACACTGAATATTCAAATATGAATGAAAGCGGACGAACGTATTTTTATGCCCTTTTCAGATAAAGATATTCTTTGGGATACGGCTTACAATTAAAGATAGATTTAAGTGCTCAAAGCGGTTCGGATTTACCGAACCGCTTTTTTCTTTACTTTATGAAAAAAGTATAATATAATAGTTTTTATTGATGCTGCGGCGCCGTTGCGCTGCTGAAAGGCGGTCTGATTATGATACTTGTTGTAGATGTAGGAAACACAAACACGGTTTTGGGCGTGTGGGATGCAGATAAACTTGTCTGCAGCGGCAGACTTTCCACTAATACTGGCGAAACCGATATTGAGTTTTCCATGAAACTCAGAACTTTCCTTGATTTAAATGGTGTAGGGCAGATAACGGGCGGCGTTATATCCAGCGTAGTTCCCGCTCTTGTGCGCACTATTAAAAGAGCTGTTGAAATGATATGCGGTGCTGAACTGATAGTTGTAGGCCCGGGAATAAAAACAGGGCTTAATATTAAACTTGATAATCCCGCAGAAATGGGCGCAGATCTTGTAGCGGGCGATGTTGCGGTTATAAACAAATATAAGCTTCCCGCAATCCTTTTTGATATAGGCACGGCAACAACCGCTTCCGTTATAGATAAATCAGGCGCTCACCTCGGCGGAGCTATAATGTGCGGAGTCAAAACGGCAATAAACGCGCTTTCAAGCGGCACGGCACAGCTTCCGCAGATAGATATTTCCGCTCCGTCCAAGGTCATAGGCGCAAATACTATTGACGCAATGAAGTGCGGCTCCGTAATAGGTACAGCGGCGCTTATTGAGGGCATGGTTATGCGCTTTGAAGAAGAGCTCGGAGAGAAAGCAACCGTAGTTATAACGGGTGGTCTCGGCGGCTCTATAGCAAAAGAACTCAGAATTCCCGTAACAGTAGATGATAATCTTCTGCTTGAGGGTCTCAGAATAATTTACGAAAAGAACCAGAAATAATCAGGAGGCAATATTTTGGCTGTATTCAGACCATTCAAAGCATTCAGACCGGCTGAAAAATACCAGCGTCTTATCCCGGCACTGCCATATGATGTTATGAGCAGCGACGAGGCGCGTGAGGCAGTTCGTTCAAATCCGCTTTCTTTTCTTCATGTGGACAGAGCAGAGATAGATTTCCCGCCTGGAAAAAGCCCGTATGAAAAAGATGTTTATGAAAAGGCTAAAGAAAATCTTTTAAACCTTGAAAAAAGCGGAGCGCTTGTTCAGGACGAAAAACCGTGCTTTTATATTTACCGCCAGGAAATGAACGGCAGAGTGCAGACGGGTATTGCCGGCTGTGCTTCAATAGATGATTACATGAATAATGTAATCAAAAAGCATGAGAAAACGCTTGCCAAAAAAGAGGCGGACAGGATACGCCACGTAAGTGTAACCAATGCAAATACAGGCCCCATCTTTCTGACTTACAGAAAAAATGATGAGATAACACGCATAATCAACGATTTTGCAGATAAAAACAGACCTGTCTACAATTTTGAGGCGGCAGGTGCGCTTCAGACGGTGTGGGTAATAGACGATGATGAGATAAATTCCCGCCTGAGCGAACTTTTCGGGTCTGTAAAAGCGTTTTATATAGCAGACGGTCATCACAGGTGCGAATCTGCTGTTCGTGTAGGTCAGATGAAAAGATATGAAAACAGCAGTTATACGGGTGATGAGGAGTTCAACTTCTTCCTTGCCGTTGCTTTTGCTGATTCCGATCTGCGCATTATGGATTACAACAGGGTTGTAAAGGATCTCAACGGATTTTCTCCCGCTGAATTTATCGGCAGAATATCGGATTCTTTCGAAGTGAAGAAGCAGGATAAGCCTTATTCCCCTTCAGAAAAACATACTTTCGGCATGTTTCTTGACGGGCAGTGGTATTCGCTTAAAGCAAATGAAAAAATAATTAATGATTTTAATCCGGTTGAGGCGCTTGATGTTTCTGTGTTACAGAATAATCTGCTTGATCCTGTTCTCGGAATCAAAGATCCTAAAAATGATGAGCGCATAGATTTCATAGGCGGTATAAGAGGTTTAAGCGAACTCGAAAAACGAGCAAACACAGATATGAAGCTTGCTTTTTCAATGTATCCCACAACGGTGGGTGAATTAATGGCGATAGCCGATGCAGGCGAGATAATGCCGCCGAAATCAACATGGTTCGAGCCGAAACTGCTTTCAGGTATATTTATTCATCATCTTTCATAAGCGCAAATTTTGTATCGGTTTATAATTTGTTTATAATCTGAGTTGTAAAACGGCGTTTAATATGTTAAAATAGTACATCATAATATTTAGGAGCATTTGAGTATGAAAATCGCACTCGAATACGGCAAGGATTTTGATATAAAACGTCAGACCGAATATGCCGTAAAAGGAATTACAAAAATCTGTAACAAAATCGGCCCCAGAAAGCCCGGCTCACCTGAAGAGTACCGTGCACAGCAGTGGTTCCAGAAAGATATGAAAAACTACTGCGAGGAAACAAAAATAGAGGAGTTTACTCTTCACCGTCAGGGATTTATGGGATTTATTCCGTTTACGGTTGCCTGCGGTATCGCAAGCGTGTTCGTAAACTGGTTTGCAAGCCCAATAGCTGCATTTATCCTTTGTATACTTGCATTTATTCCGCTTGTATTCGAATTCCTTATGTATAAGCAGTTCGATGATTTCCTTTTCCCGAAGCAGACTTCACACAATATGGTAGCGGTAAGAAAGCCGTCGGGCGAGGTTAAGAAAAGATTTGTAATGGTAGGCCATTCCGATTCACAGTTTGAATGGACTCTTAACTACCTTATAGGCGGCCTTCAGGCAAAGCTTTTTGTTGAAATTCCCGCTGTTGTAGGCCTTGTTGTTGATACAGTTTTTGCGCTTGTCTGCATAATCGCCGGAAAGGGCGCTGCAGCAATGAGTATCGAAAACACAAAGTGGTTCTTTATCACATTCTTTGTTGTTTCATGTGTGTTCATCCCGTTTGAGTTTGCATTCCTCTTTTTCCAGAGCTGGACTAAATCAGTTCCCGGAGCATCTGATAACCTTTCAGGATGCTATGTAGGAATGGCTACTATTAAAGCACTTGCCGAGGCAGGCATACGCTTTGAAAACACTGAAGTAATGCTTGTATGTTCAGGTTCTGAGGAAGCAGGTCTGCGCGGAGCTAAAGCATTTGCAAAGGCTCATGAGAAAGAGCTTAAAGATATTCCTACATGTGTTGTTGCTATTGATACATTCAGAGATCTTGAAACAATGGCTGTATATCACAAAGACCTTTCAGGCACTCTTCAGCACCATGAGGGCGCAAAAGTGCTTATGCATGACGCAAGTGCAAACTGCGGATTTGACGTTAAGTATGAATCTATTTACATAGGCGGTTCAGACGCTGCGGCATTTACCCAGCGCGGAATACCCGCAACGGGATTTGCAGCTATGGATCCTGCCCCGCCGAGATATTACCACACTCGTCTTGATACTCCGGAAAATCTTAGACCGGAAGCAATTGAAGCGGGTATTTCAATTATGGTTGAGGCGTGCTGTATGTTTGATAAAGACGGCGCCAAGGGCATTACAGACTGATTATTATTGCATTGCCGGCTTTCACTGGGTATCCTAATGAAAGCCGGTTTTTTAAAGGCTGAAAACGAATGATTTTCTGGCAGGTGATTTGATTGAAACTTCTTGTGCTGGACGGAAACAGCATTATAAACAGGGCGTTTTACGGTATAAAGCTTCTTTCCACAAAAAGCGGTATCTACACAAATGCGGTATACGGATTTCTGAATATTCTTCTTAAACTTAAAGAAATTTCGCAGCCGGATGCAATCGGTGTTGCTTTTGACGTTCATGCCCCCACTTTCAGGCATAAAAAGTATGATGAATACAAGGCGGGCAGGCACGCAATGCCCGATGAACTGAGAATGCAGATGCCGATATTAAAAGATATTCTTAAATCTCTCGGCATAAAGACTGTGGAATGCGAGGGCTGGGAAGCGGATGATATCCTCGGCACCCTTGCCGAAGCATGCCGTTCAGCGGGCAATGAGTGCTTTATAGCCACGGGAGACAGGGATTCTCTCCAGCTTGCGCACGGCGGAGTAAAGGTGCTGCTTGCGCATACAAAAGCAGGCAGGCCCGTTACTGATATATATGATGAAAATACCGTTATGGAAGAGTACGGCGTAACCCCCGCAGAGCTTATTCAGGTAAAGGCTCTTCAGGGCGATTCAAGCGATAATATTCCCGGTGTTGCGGGCGTAGGGGCAAAAACGGCGCTCGATCTTATTCAGCGATTTCATAATATCGATTATATTTATGAAAATCTTGATGAGATAGATATAAAGAAAGGCGTGCGTGAAAAGCTTGCCCGTGATAAGGATAAGGCATATCTTTCACTTGATCTCGGCACTATACGCACAAATGCCCCTGTTGATACAGATATAAATTCATATATCCCCGGCGATAATTCAGGTGCCGCAATGCTGCTTGCAAAATATGAGCTTTACAGCCTTATTGATAAATTCGGGCTTAATGCTCAGCAGGCGGTTGAGCCTGTGCGTCAGGAAGAAAAAACTGCAGTTACGGTGAAAGAAATGGAAGACCCCGCTGATTTCAGCTTCGGCGAGGAACTTTATTTCACTTTTGATATTGAGAATAACGAAATTTCACGTATGTACTTCGCAAACGGCGATACCGTTATCAACGTTTCCGCTTCGGATGCAGTCTTTGAAGATTTTGTAAAAAGGCTGTTTGAAAGCGATGCTCGTAAATATTCCTACAATACAAAGTATCTCCACCGCCTTGCCGCAACTCTCGGAACGGACTGCAAAAATGTCTGCGGCGATCTTATGCTTTCCGCATATTTGCTACGTCCGTCAGACAGCAATTATGATATTGACCACCTTTGCCTTGAATACGGCATTGCTCTGCCTGACGGCGGCGAAGAAAGCCAAAATGCCGTTTATGCGGCAGTGCTGAAAAGACTTTTTGAAAAAACCGATGTTCTCCTCAAAGAGGCGAACCAAACAGATCTTCTAAATAACATTGAACTTCCGCTTGCACGTGTGCTTGCAAAAATGGAGACAGCAGGTTTCGCTGTTGATAAAAAAGGTATAGAAGATTTCGGAAACCGTCTCGGCAGCAGGATAGACGAACTTATTGCTCAGATTTACAGCGAGGCGGGCAGAGAGTTTAATGTAAACTCACCGAAACAGCTGGGTACAGTGCTGTTTGAAGAAATGCAGATACCCTGTAAAAAGAAAACCAAGAGCGGTTATTCCACTAAAGCGGAAGTGCTTGAGGAACTTGCCCCCGATTATCCAATCGTAAAACTAATACTTGAATACAGAAGCCTTGCCAAACTGAAATCAACTTACTGCGACGGTTTGCTCAAAGTCATTCAGTCGGACGGCAGGATACACACTTCGTTTAATCAGGTAGAAACACGCACGGGCAGAATTTCGTCGCTTGAACCCAATCTTCAGAATATTCCTATCAGGACGGAACTCGGCAGGGAAATGAGACGTTTCTTTGTTGCCGAAAGCGGCTCAACTCTTATTGACGCCGATTACAGTCAGATTGAACTCAGAGTGCTTGCCGCCCTTGCTAATGACGAAAATATGATGAATGCCTTCAATAACGGCGAAGATATTCATAAGACTACTGCCGCGCAGGTGTTCAATCTGCCTCCCGAAATGGTAACACCTCTCCTGCGCTCACGCGCAAAGGCGGTTAATTTCGGTATCGTTTACGGCATCGGCGCTTTCAGCCTTGCAAAAGATATCGGCGTTTCGGTAAAAGAAGCAAAGGATTATATAAACGGCTATCTTCACCATTTCAGCGGAGTTGCCGAATATATGGATAAAATGATTGAAACCGCCAAGGATAACGGCTATGCCGAAACTCTTTTCCACCGCAGAAGATATCTGCCCGAACTCGCTTCATTAAATCATATGATGCGTGCTTTCGGTGAAAGAGTGGCAAGGAATATGCCTATTCAGGGCACGGCGGCAGATATAATCAAGATTGCAATGATACGCGTGTGCGAAAGCCTTGAAAAGGAAAATATGAAATCCCGCCTTATACTTCAGGTGCATGACGAGCTTATTGTTGAATCGCCTGCTGATGAAGCTGAAAAGGCGCTTCAAATAGTTACAAGAGAAATGGAAAATGCCTGCGAACTCAGGGTGCGCCTTGTAGCAGACGGAAAAATCGGAAAAACCTGGTACGATTCACATTGATTTAATGATATGGAAATAGAAAAATTATCTGAAAAATATATTAAAGATGTTGCTCAAATAGAAAAAGCGTGTTTTTCAAAACCGTGGGATGAGATATCGATTGCCGCAGAACTGAAAAACGAGTTTTCTGAATTTTATATTGCCGTTGAAAACGGCACTGCTGTCGGCTTTGTAGGGCTTTATGCTCTCACAGGCGAAGCGGATATCGTGCGTGTAGGCGTTCTGCCGCAGTACAGAAACCGCGGCATAGCCCGCGCAGTTCTCACCAAAAGTCTTGAAAATGTTGACGGCGATGTTTTTCTCGATGTCAGAGAAAGCAATGTCCCTGCCATATCGCTTTACCGTTCACTTGGGTTTTATGATACGGGTGTGCGAAAGGATTATTATTCCGATCCTGAGGAAAATGCTGTGCTTATGAAAAGAGATGCCGTTAAAGGAGGTAACGATATTGCTGATACTGGGAATTGAATCCTCTTGTGATGAAACAGCGGCTGCCGTTGTTGAAGACGGCAGAATTGTAAAATCAAACGTGATAGCTTCCTCTTTGGAGGAACATAAGCTTTACGGAGGCGTTGTGCCCGAGATAGCTTCCCGCCGCCATGCTGAGGCTATCAGCGGCGTTGTTGCTCAGGCGCTTGAGGACGCAGGCTGTTCGCTGGATGATATAGAGGCGGTAGCGGTAACTTTTGCCCCCGGACTTATCGGAGCTCTGCTTGTGGGTGTAAGCTTTGCAAAGGGGCTTGCTGTTTCTGCTGATAAACCGCTTGTGCCTGTTCATCATCTGCGCTCGCATATCGCGTCAAATTATCTTACAAGTGATGTTGAGCCTCCGTTTTTAAGCCTTGTTGTCAGCGGCGGTCATTCGCATATTGTTGCGGTAAACAGCTATACGGATTATAAAATAATAGGAAAAACACGTGATGACGCGGCGGGCGAAGCGCTTGACAAAGCGGGCAGAGCAATGGGTCTGCCGTATCCGGGCGGCGTCAGCATAGATAAGATAAGCCCGCAGGGCAATCCTGAGGCATATCATTTTCCGCATCCAAAAGTTGACGGCGCGCCTTATGACTTTTCATTCAGCGGTCTTAAAACATCTGTTATAAATACAATACACAACTCAGCGCAGAAAGGCATTGAGATCAATACCGCTGATCTTGCCGCTTCATATCAGAAAGCGGTTGTAGACTGCCTTGCAGGCAATCTTGAAAAGGCGGCTAATGATTTCGGCTATAAAAAAATAGTGCTTGCAGGCGGTGTTTCGGCAAATTCTCTGCTCAGAAGCGAGTGCGAAAAGCTTTGCAAAAAGCACGGAATAAAGCTTTATAAGCCTGAACTTAAGTATTGCGGAGATAACGGAGCAATGGTTGCGGCTCAGGGATTTTATGAGTATAAAAGCGGCGTGTGCGCGTCTTCGAATTTAAATGCTTATGCAAATATGCCAATAGATATCGTTAAATTTTAGTGAATTAGTATAGTATCACTATTGAATTTCAAAAAATAGTTGGTATAATATTAATGACAAATGAGCCTGGGGCTCTTTGTCCTGAAATTGTTAATAATTAATAAAGGAGAATAAATATGGAAACTAATCTTACAAAAAATCCATCACTCCTTGCGTGGCTTGACGAGAAAATAGAACTTCTCAAGCCCTCCAAGATTATGTGGATTGACGGCTCAAAAGAGCAGATTGACGCCCTTAAAGCAGAAGCTGTTGAAACAGGCGAAATGATTAAGCTCAACGAGGATTTGCTTCCTGACTGCTATCTTCACAGAACAGCGGTTAACGACGTTGCCCGTGTAGAGGACAGAACTCTTATCTGCTCACGTGAAGAGAAGGATGCAGGCCCCACAAACCACTGGATGGATCCCGTTAAAGCTTATGAAATGCTTTACGATATTGCTAAGGATTCATATCAGGGCAGAACAATGTATATCATCCCCTATTCAATGGGCCCCGTTGGTTCACCGTTCTCAAAGATCGGTATCGAGATCACGGATTCAATCTATGTTGTTCTCAATATGAATATTATGACAAGAGTAGGCAAGAAAGTTCTTGACGCTCTCGGAGATTCAGATGACTGGGTACGCGGCATGCACTGCAAGTGCGATGTTGATCCCGAAAAGAGATGGATCTGCCAGTTCCCCGAGGATAACACCATCATCTCTGTTAACTCAGCTTACGGCGGAAACGTTCTTCTCGGCAAAAAGTGCTTTGCACTTCGTATAGCTTCATATCTCGGTAAAAATGAGATGTGGCAGGCAGAGCATATGCTCATTCTCGGTGTAGAAAAGCCAAACGGCGAGATCAAATATATCTGTGCCGCTTTCCCGAGCGCTTGCGGCAAAACCAACCTTGCAATGCTTATTCCTCCCGAGGGATATAAGAAGAAGGGTTATAAGGTTTGGTGCGTAGGCGATGATATCGCTTGGATCAGAAAAGGTCCTGACGGCAGACTTTACGCTATCAACCCCGAAAACGGTTTCTTCGGCGTTGCTCCCGGCACAAACGAAAAATCAAATCCGAATGCTCTTGCTGCTACTAAGAAGGGCACTATCTTTACAAATGTTTGCCACGATCTTGACAATAACTCAGTTTGGTGGGAGGGCCTTGATGATAACCCGCCTACAAACGCAATCAACTGGAAGGGCGAACCTTGGAACGGCAAAGAGTCTGATGAAAAGGGCGCTCATCCCAACTCAAGATTTACTGCTCCAGCAGTTAACTGCCCCTGCATCTCTTCAGAGTTTGAAAATCCGCAGGGTGTTCCGATTTCAGCATTCGTATTCGGCGGCCGTCGTGCTAAGCTCACTCCGCTGGTATATCAGTCAAAGAGCTGGAATCACGGTGTATTCGTAGGTTCAATCATGGGTTCTGAAACAACTGCTGCAGCTACAGGCGCAGTAGGCGTTGTTCGCCGTGACCCGATGGCTATGCTTCCGTTCTGCGGCTACAACATGGGCGATTACTGGAAGCACTGGATCGAGATCGGTGAAACTCTTGACGAGGATAAGGCTCCCAAGATCTTCAATGTTAACTGGTTCCGTAAGGACGACGAGGGTCATTTCCTGTGGCCCGGTTTCGGCGATAACCTTCGTGTTCTTGATTGGATTATCGACCGCTGCGAGGGCAAGGTAGACGCTGTTGAAACAGCTATCGGTTACCTTCCCAAGGCTGAAGACATCAATCTTGAAGGCCTTGATATGACTAAAGAGGATCTTGAAAACATCCTTGATGTTGATAAAGATGCTTGGAAAGAAGAACTCAAGGGCGTTGAAGAGCTTTACGCTAAATTCGGCGATACTCTTCCCAAAGAGCTTGAGGCAGAACTCAATACTGTTAAGGCAAACCTTGACAAATAATTAGTTCACATTCGCGCTGTGTAAGGAAATCCTTATGCAGCGCGATTTCGTTTTTTTACTTTATTTTTCTTGAGTTTTCTTGTTTTTATCTGCAAATATCATCCCTTTTCTGCCATTATTTTCCTAATTTCAAAAATACACAAAAATATTAACGAATTTGTTAAAAATCTGACATAAATGCTTATTGATATTGTGAAACCATCAATGTATAATAATCATTGCAGATAATATAAATTATTATCCGCTTTTTTACGGAGATGAATAAAAGTGGATTTTTTATGCGAAAATTGCCGCTGGTATATATGTGATGAAGATAGCGGAGAGGAATATTGCAACGCTCTTTTGGATGAGGATGAGTATGCAGAAGTTACTCAGAGTCTCAGAAGGGGAAAGTGTAAGTATTTCTGCCCGGACGGCGGCGAGTATGAAATTGTCAGGAGGCAGAATTGATTTATGTTTGCTACGCGAAAGAAATCAGTAAGCATAAAAAGCGCTGCAATTTTTTTGGCAGTTCTGCTCTTAATATCGTTCGTATCTGTTATTGTTGACCGCAATGTTAATGCAAACACCGTTTATGTTAACGGCAGGGCAATGGTGCTTGGCGTCGGGCAGGAATATGAATATCCCGTTCAGGGAGAGGAAATAGTTCATTTCAAAAGTTATAACAAAGATGTTGTAACAGTTGATTCGCAAGGCGTTTTCAAGGCGGTTGCCAAAGGCTCCGCTCTTGTTAAGGTAGGCACTTCTAAATTTACCGTCTATGTAGAGGATGCTCCCACAGCCCTTTCATTTGCAGAAAATAATTTTTCCATCGGAACCGGAGAAAAATATATGCCCGTTCTTAATGTTGAGGGCAGTGAGCTCAATACGGGCTTTCAATTCACATCTTCTAATCCCGATGTTCTCGGCGTGGACAGCGCAGGAAATGTTATCGGTGTTTCACAGGGCACAGCTGATTTGAATGTAAAAAGTTATAACGGCCTTTCGGCGAATGCAAAGGTAAGCGTTCTTGCCGCTCCTGAAACGGTGCAGTTCCCTGCTCAGGAGAAAACGATTTATATAGGTACCGAAAAATATTTCCGCCCAACTGTTTCGTCAGGCAGTGCCTCAAAAATGATTTATATTAATTCAGATAATACAAACGTCCTTAAAACGGAAGGCTCAAAGCTTATTCCCGTTTCTGAGGGAGAGGCAAATGTTACGGCAACAACTTATAACGGCAAAACGGCAACATGCAAGGTAACTGTTTTGAACGCGCCGTTTTACATAAGAACGGATCTTGACCCTTCTAAACCGATGATAGCCCTTTCGTTTGATGACGGCCCAAACAGCAGAACCACTTCCGTTGTGCTTGATACACTTGAACAGTATAACGGTTCAGCAACATTTTTTATGGTCTCAAACCGCCTTTCACGTCAGGGAAATGCTGATTGCGCTAAAAGAATGGTGGAACTTGGCTGTCAGCTTGGAAACCATACTTATGACCACAGTCATTACGGTAAAGATGTAACGGCTGATGATATCAAAAACGGCGCAAACGCAATTAAGGAAGTTACAGGGTATTATCCTTCGGCGTTCAGACCAACAGGCGGATATTTGTCAGATACTATCAAGCAGAATGCAAACGCGCCTATATGTCTTTGGAGTGTTGATACGAACGATTGGAAGTATAAAGATGCCGAAAAAGTAAAGAATTACGTGCTTTATGCGGCGGGGGACGGAGACGTCATCCTGATGCACGATATTTATAAAACAAGCGCCGAGGCTGTTCAGATGTTTGTGCCGGAACTTGTTTCGCGCGGATATCAGATTGTAAATATCGCAGAATTGGCGTATTATAAAGATGTGGATATGAATAACGGGCAGATATACAGCTCGTTCTAATAAAATGGAGGTATTGCTTTGGTACAGCTCAGAGGTTATAAGGTCAATAAGCTTGAGATTGAAAACAGAGTTAAACCCGGTGTACAGCTCAAACTTCAGAATCAGGTAAAATACAACGTCAATTATATGGATGACGCAAAAAGATGCGTTGGCATAGTTGAGTTCAGAATTACCGATTCTGATTTAAACCCATTTGAGATGCGCCTTGAAATGGTTGCCGAGTTTACTTTTGAAGACGGCGATGAAAAGCCTGATATTCATACTCAGTCTTTCGATCAGCTTTTCCCGTTCGTAAGGATGACAGTTAATACTGCCGCGTCTTTAACAGGGCTTCCGGGGCTGATGATACCAATAATGCATCTAAATAAGGATACAGTAACGGTAGGAAAGCCGCAGGAACAGGAAAAAAGTCCGCTTAATTGATTCTTATTTATTGACTTGATTTTTAATATGGGATATAATCAAACAGGGAATGGAGCTCAGTGCCCCGTTCCCGTTTTGCGCGTAATAAACGAATAGCCTTGAGCTTTCGTATTTTATTGATAGGAGAATTTTAATTATGGTTAGAGCAATAGTAGGTGCCAACTGGGGCGATGAGGGTAAAGGTAAAATTACCGATATGTTCGCGCAGCAGGCGGATATAGTTATTCGTTTTCAGGGAGGTGCCAATGCGGGCCACACAATTATAAATGAACACGGCAGATTTGCGCTTCACCTTATGCCCAGCGGCGTTTGCAGTGAAAACACAGTCTGCATCATAGGAAACGGCGTTGCGCTCGATATTGATAAGTTTATCAACGAACTTAATGAGATTAAAAAAGCCGGTCTTAATCCTAAGCTTCTTGTTTCAGAACGCTGTCAGATTCTTATGCCCTATCATATAAAGCTTGATGAGTATGAGGAAGAACGTCTCGGAAAAGCTGCTTTCGGCTCAACAAAAAGCGGTATAGCTCCGTTCTTTTCGGATAAATATTCCAAGATCGGTATCCAGGTAAATGAGCTTTTTGATGATGAAGTTCTCAGGGCAAAGCTCAAAAATATCTGCACTCTTAAAAATCTTACTTTAAAGTATGTTTACAATAAGCCGCTGCTTGATGAGGAAGAGCTTTATAATGTATGTATGAAATACAAAAAGGAGATTGAGCCGTTTGTATGCGATACTCATACATATATTCAGAATGCTCTTAAAGAGGGTAAGGAAATCCTTCTTGAAGGTCAGCTCGGTACTTTAAAAGATCCCGATTTCGGTATTTACCCGATGGTAACCTCTTCTTCAACGCTTGCGGGATACGGCTGTGTAGGCGCAGGTATTCCTGCAAACCAGATAAAAGATATCGTTACAGTTACAAAGGCATATTCAAGCGCTGTCGGCGCAGGTGAGTTCGTTTCTGAAATTCTTGATGAGGACGAGGCTCAGGAGCTTCGTATCCACGGCGGTGATAAGGGCGAATTCGGTGCCACAACAGGCCGTCCGCGCCGTGTTGGCTGGTTTGACTGCGTTGCAACACGCTATGGCGTTGAGTGCCAGGGCGCAACTCAGGTAGTTATGACCGCTCTTGACTGCCTTTCATATCTTGAGGAAATCAAGGTGTGCGTAGGTTATGAGCTTAACGGCGAAGTAATAAAATACTTCCCCACAACTCCGTCACTCAAAAAATGCAAGCCTGTTTATAAAACATTAAAGGGCTGGCACTGCGATATTAAGGGCATCAGAAATTATGATGAACTTCCTCAGGAAACAAGAGATTACGTTGAGTTCATCGAAAAAGAGATCGGTCACCCGATCACTATGGTATCAAACGGCCCTGAAAGAGAAGCAATCATTTACAGAAATAAGTAAAAGACCTACCCCCTCCGCATACCAGCGGAGGGGTTGCTTTATGTAAGTAAATTTTTGTTCAGAATTTTTGATCTAATTCTTTGATTTCAATTTCTTTACCTCGATAAATGCTTACAATTTGTTCTGATTTGCACTTTTTACAATATGTAACGTGATTCAGTAAAACTGTTTCCGGCAAAACCTTAAAAATCTTCTGCCCGCATTTGTGATAATACCAACCGTTTTTTATATATCCTTGCTGCTCCATCTATAATACCCCCCCATTGCATTTTTCAATTTTAATTAGTAACCAATGTAAAGATAATAACTTCCATTATCTCTTTTTTCCTTAGACACCCAGAATACCGCATTGTTGCCTATTTCTTTTTTTATTGCTTCACAGCGTCCTTCTATTTCATTGATTTTATATTCTTTTTTACTTTCATCAGTTATTGGAAATGTTGCTGTTAATGGCATATCCCAACTTCCAGTTTCGGGAGTAATACTGCTGTCATATTTCAGACCGATTGACTTGCCATAATTTATTGCATAATTTACGAAATAATCTATATTGTAAGATATTGCCGGTTCTGTTGTCGTCGGCTTAGAAGTAGTTGCTTCCGGTTTAGTGGTTGTAGGTTTAGAAGTCGTAGTCTCAGGCTTTGTTGTTGGTTTTGATGTTGTTGAAGAACTACTGGAGCTCGGTTTTGTTGTATTGCCGCTGGAACTCGGTTTCGTAGTATTACTACTTGAGCCGCCGCCACTTGAATTTGGCTTTTGTGTTGTTCCGCTTGAATTGTTACCTGAAGAACTACTTGTCACCCGTACTTTTTGAGTAACCGTCTGACCGTTTTCGTCTTTTACCACATTGCCGTTTTCATCAATAACAGGAACTTCCTCGTATACTTCTGTTACTGCTTCTCCGCTTTCATCAGTAACTGTTTCTCCGTTATCATCCGTTACCGTTTCAACAACGGTGCTGTTTTTTGTTGTTGTCTCTTTATTATCTTTTTTGGAAGTAGTTGCAACGCCAACACATATTGCAGTTATAACAACAACCGCCGCTATCGCAGCAATGATGATTATTTTCTTTTTCTTTTCCATTCATTAACCTTTCTGTCGGACGACCCGACCATACATTTATGGGGGTGTCAATATTGACACCTTTTAAGAAAATCGCTATATATCGGCGTATCGGCAGTACAATTATTCTGGTTTTTTAAATAAAAAATGCGCAGCCGAGACTGCGCACGAAAAACGCATTGCCTCAATTTGCTGCGACACAAAAAATCCAAAAGCATATATTCAAGTATGCCAAAACGGCATGCGTTTTTACCGAAATAAAAAAACATACCTCAACTATATGCCTGTTAACTTTTTGTGTCGCAGTTTCAGTATATCATCTGCTTTTTGCTCTGTCAACATTGAATAAATTATTAAGCGTGTCAAAATCTATTCGCTTTTTCGTTTTAACTCCGTTACGTCTTGAAATAACCGCATAAATTGTATATAATAATATTCCTATAGACAATTAATTGATCAGGGAGGTTTTTATGGAAAAAATTCTTGTTCTTGATTTCGGCGGGCAGTATAATCAGCTTATCGCGCGCCGTGTGCGTGATAATAATGTTTACGCAGAGATTCTGCCTTATACAACACCGATTGAGGATATCAAAAAGAATGGCTACAAGGGCATAATTTTCACCGGAGGCCCCAATTCCGTTTATGATATGAGCTCTCCGCATTATTCCAAGGAAATTCTTGAACTCGGCGTGCCTGTGCTCGGTATCTGTTACGGCTGCCAGCTCATAGCTTGGATGCTCGGCGGCAAGGTGGAAACAGCACCCGTTTCCGAATATGGTAAGATTGAGCTCCATGCAAAAAAATCTCCGCTGTTTAAAGATGTGCCGGAAAACAGCACTGTGTGGATGAGCCATACGGATTATATTTCAGAGGCTCCCGAGGGCTTTGAAGTTGTAGGATTTACAAACGATTGCCCCTGCGCTGCTATGCAGAATACTCAGAAAAAGATTTATGCCGTGCAGTTCCACCCTGAGGTTACACACAGTGAGTACGGTATGCAGATGCTTCGCAATTTCCTTTATGAGGTTTGCGAATGCAGCGGCGACTGGGTTATGGATAATTTCATTGAAACTACTGTTGAAAAGCTTCGTGCCCAGATAGGTGATAAGAATGTAATTCTCGGCCTTTCGGGCGGTGTTGATTCTTCAGTTGCGGCAGGTCTGCTTTCAAGAGCTGTCGGCAAACAGCTCACCTGCGTTTTTGTTGATCAGGGTCTTATGAGAAAAGATGAGGGCGATTTTGTTGAAAAGACTTTTACAAGCCTTTTTGATATGAATTTCGTTCGCGTAAATTGCGGAGACAGATTTCTTGCGGCGCTTAAAGGCGTTACAGATCCTGAGCAGAAAAGAAAAATAATCGGCGCTGAATTCTTTAATGTTTTCTGGGACGAGATCAGAAAACAGAAAGATAAGGGCTTCTTTGCACAAGGCACCATTTATCCGGACTGCATCGAAAGCGGCAAGGGCGATGCGGCTGTTATCAAAACACATCACAACCGCGTTGAAATGCCTAAGGACGTTGAATTTCTCGGCGTTATCGAACCGCTTTGTGACTTGTTCAAGGATGAGGTTCGCCGCGTCGGCGAAAAACTCGGTATTCCCAAGGAACTTGTATGGCGTCAGCCGTTCCCCGGCCCCGGTCTCGGCGTGCGCGTTATAGGTGAACTCACCGCTGATAAGATAAAGGTTCTTCAGGAAGCAGACTGGGTGCTTCGTGATGAAATGGCTAAAAACGGTTATGAAAAAAATCTTGCGCAGTTCTTCTGCGTTCTTCCTAATGTTCAGACAGTCGGCGTAATGGGCGATCATAGAACTTATGACCACCTTATAGCTATCAGAGCCGTAACTACGGATGATTTTATGACTGCCGATTGGGCAAAGATACCTTATGATATCCTTGCAAAAGTCTCAAACCGCATTACAAACGAAGTCGAGCACGTCAACCGCGTTGTCTACGACATCACTTCCAAACCTCCCGGAACCGTGGAGTGGGAATGATAAACTGAAGCGAAAAAGTTCGTAAATAAAGGATTTAGACGTTTTTATATCGCTTGTAGCAACATTATTTAATTCGTTGTAAAATTAAAGAGCTATCAGATTTTTAAAATCTGATAGCTCTTTTTTGTTATCGGATTTATGTTAGCGATGCAAATGTTTTAAAATGAGATTATAAAGCTAATTAATGCTAAGTTTGCTATTTCAGCAAAAGAATATCGTTGTTATAAATATTTGATGAATTCACATCCTAAATAATAACCTTCATCTGATATGAAGTCTTGGAGTATGTTTTTATTCGAATATTTAATGTTTAATGTAACGTTTTTATAATTTTTTATTTAACTCAAACGTTAATTATTGTGCTTTTTTATTCTTATCCATTTATATCCACCAGCAGATTTTTGCTTTCCATTCACTGCTCTTCTTATGCTCGTATAATCAATGCTGGTTATTTTTGAAGCTTGGGTCATATTTTCAAATGTATTAATAGTTTCGCCAGTTACTTTATCTATTTGTTTGATTTGATATTCTTGATATTCTTGACTAATGTTATTGTTCGGATATACAGCTTTAATAGGACTTATTGAGTCGGGAATATCATCAAAATAAAACTTTTGCCACAAAAAATCACCAGCTGAATTTTGTAGTCCAGCAATCGTTCGTTGAATACCTGAAAAACTCGTATTTGTTTCAATGGAAGCTTCTTTTATGGTTGTATATTTTTTTACAATTGTTCCTGTCTTATCGTATTGGCAAATTAAAGTCTTTTTGCTTTTCTTATTGCTTTTAATATTTTTAAGAATAGGCATATTGTTTTTTTCGTTTATATTAAATTCGCCATTAATATCGTTATCATTTAAAAACCTATTAAAATTTTCAATATTTATATCGGTGTTATATTTCCATTCAAGAAGTTTTACCCCGTTTTTTACGCATAATTTTTTCTTCGTTAAGTCTCTTTCTTTTTGTTCATTTAGTTTCTCTTTGCCACCAAAATAATCTACTGGTTTATAGTGTTGTTGACCTTGATATTCAATACCTATATTCAATGAAGGAATATATATATCTAATGATTGTAATCCAAGCCATTTTGCCCTGTACTGATATTGGGTATCTTCAAATACTACCGAAAACATAAAATACAAAAGGTACTCATTTTTCCATTTTGGAGCAATTGTTCCGTCATTATAAAGATCCATAAGATTTTTCTTATATTCTTTTTTCCATTTTTTTAACAGATTATCGTATTCTTCATTTGTTAGGTAACCACTATTTTTTATATTGAATTCATTATCATATAAATTTATAACGGCATCAATGTCTTCAACAACAAAACTGTAAGGAATGTACTTACAAACACAATCGCAAAAGGATGAAAGTGATTTAAACTTATTAACTACTTTTAATATTGTATTACAGTAATTATCATCATGAAATAACTTAAGATCATTAAGTGCAATTAATGATTGTACCTTGTTATTTGAACTTTTAAATATATTTATTTGATGATAATATTTTGTAATTTCAATGCCGAAAAAATTTACGCCTCTTATTTTCTTTGTTTTTATTAAATATGCAATTAGACTTATTGCATAATAATTATCAGCATTTAATTTTATACTCACATTAACTGAATAATCATTTTCAAAAATTTTATGTATAATATTTATTTTTGCTCCGATATCTTTTTTACTAAGAATTTCTATTACTAATGGATCATTTATGCAACAATATATTTCAAATTCACCAATTTTTATATTACTGTCATTTTTATAATTGTTACGAATATAATTGTATTTCGAATCAAGTTTCGCAACAGTTTTATCATAAGAATATGCTGTAATTAATTCATATTCACTTTTGCTGTTTCCTTCTAATTCAATTCCTTTTTTAGAAATATATGTATAGTGGAAATCATTTTCCGATTTTTCTTCTATAAAAATTATACCATTCAATTTATTTAGAATTTTAAATTCAGTTGCGTTAATTCTATAGCTTGCATTCCCGAATACAACTTCAATTTCAACGGGATATTCAAAATAAATTATATTATTGCATTCACAAAGGATATCTACATCATTCAATCCAAAGAAAAAAGTATTATTTTTATACTCAATTCTTGCCTCGTTAATTTTAATTATATTAATATTTTTCTTTATTTGACTAATGTCTAAATCGTCTTTGTTCCAAACATTCCCCCACATGTTTTCAATTATATTTTTGTTGTTTTTTACAACATCGTATCCTTTTTCAGTTAGAACATAAAATCTGGTTCCTAATATATTATTTAATTCATCTTTTGGGATGGATAGAGCTAATTTTACTATTAATTCTTTTTTTCTTGGTATTTTACTAAATTCGCTTTTAAGAATTTCACGCAGTTTCTTACTATTATACATATTAATGATTTTCTCTATGTCGTCATTATTGCTAATTTTTATAAAGCCTCTATCGATCATTGATTTTAATAGTAATTGGCTATAATTGACATGCATACAATATGCATTGGGAATAGCAGGAATATCAAGTCTTACCAAACGGAAAGTAAAATACCATAAAAATATTATTTCGTGTGGGTATAATCCGCAAGGGGCAGGATCTGTTTTCATTATACATTCGTATAAGTATTCATTATCACAATATGTATTCATTAGATATTCTCCAATATAATTGTTTTTATAATTTGATTTTAACATATTATAATGGTTTTGTCGATTTTAATATAATGATGTTTTGACAAAAGAGGAAATGGTTTCACTATAATTTATTAGGTCCTGATTGTTGTCTTAAAAAGGTGATTTTAATATATGAAGTGGCAGAAAGCGTGACTGATGCAAAAAAAGCGTACTATAAATTCAGAGATTTATCAGACGCGTTGTGAGAAAAAGAGCGGTTGACTAAAATTAAAAATCCAAATGGTAAAACTCAACGGAGTATGTATTTTGCAGAAAAGAGGGGCTAACCCACAAAGTATAATCTTATGCGGCTTGCCATTGATTACGCAGTCAGCTTCAGCTTTGACAAAGCGCAATTTACCAATGTTATGAAAAAACAAGGCTAAGTTGTTAACCTTAACCTACTGCTGAAATATACTACTTTCCGCTCCGTTAATGACACAAAAATGCCTGCTTCGTTTCGGCGAGCGGTATGACGGAATTACTCTTTAGTCGGATTTTTGCTTTAAAACAGAACTATAATTATCCTGTCAAATGAGGTATAATGAAATTATCTCAAGTGTTTATAGGAAGAATTTGGGAAAAAGCCAAAGCGTTTTGAAATCGACACAAAACGAAAAACGTGTTGTTCAGTTTCAAAACTCAATCGGCTATTATTGTATTATCAGCTGAGGCTGAAATACAATTCAAAGGAGAAATCACTATGAACACAGATAAAATTTATGCAGAGGCAATTGCCAAAGAATATGCACCGAAGAATGCTTCAAAGGTTTTAGCTTTGAAAAAGCTGGACAGGAAAGCAAAGAGTAAGGCAAATGTTTTCACCTATACCTTTGGTGTTGTTATGACGCTTGTGCTTGGTCTCGGATTGTGCCTTTCAATGAAAGTAATCGGGGACGGGAGCGGCCTTATGACGGCTGTTGGAGTTGTAATTGGGATTATCGGGATTATCGGCGTTTGCATCAATTATCCTATTTACAAAAAGTTGCTTGCCAGCGGTAAACAAAAGTACGCATTTGAAATTATGCAGCTTGCGAAAGAAATCAGTGAAGAAGAATAAGAAAGGGCAGAGGGCGGCATATGAACAAATCAGAAAGTAAATATTTCAATACCGCCCTCCTTATGGACGAGGCGCTTATCGCTTTACTTGAAGTAAAAGATTTAGAATATATTACTATAAAAGAAATCTGCCAAAAAGCGGGAGTAAACAGGTCTACCTTTTATCTGCACTATGAAACAATTTCAGATTTAGCAAATGAAGCGATGGAAGTTGTGAATGAACGCTTTCAGTCATATTTTGAACAAAAATCAGAGGATCTGGTTGATCATATAGACGAAATGCAATTGAAAGATCTTGTTTTTATCAATAAGGAATATCTGCAACCGTACCTGCAATTTATAAGGGATAATAAAAAGGTTTATCGGGCCGCTTTCAGAAATCCGGATGGTATGCAGACGCATATAAAATATAAGAATTTCAAAAATTATATTTTGGAACCGATCCTAAAACGATTCAATGTGCCTGATGAAATGCAGAAGTATTATATTGCTTATTACATAGAGGGTATTATAGCAATTGTTAAGGAATGGATAGACGATGATTGCAGGGATTCTATTGAAAGTATTATTGATGTCATAGAAAAGTGTGTTAATCTGCCGCACTTATCAGAGGAAAAATTATATGGAGAGCAAAACAATACTTGAAAGGGCAATCTCAATTCTAAATAAATGGAAAAAAGATTATATTTTTAAGACTATTACGGGTTCGCTCTTTTCATTTGGTTTTACTATATTGTTTGCTTTATATAACGGATATTTAGGGATTCGTTTGCTGTCCATATGGCACTCAAGCATTTGCGTGTTTTATATTTTACTTGCAATTATCCGCGGGATAATTTTGTTTGCAGAAAAGAACATAAAAGCAAAATGTGAAAGTGAAAAAATAAAAGGCAGACGAATAGCTTTTCGCTTTAGCTGCGCTATACTTTTATTCTTGAATTTGGCGTTAATTTGTCCTATTTCATTGATGGCGAAATTTGAAAAGCCCGTAAATATGAGCCTTATTCCTGCAATAGCAATGGCGGCGTATACAACTTATAAGATTACAATCGCATCTGTAAATATTCGTAAACAAAGGAACAGAAAACACGGTAATATTCTTATTGCAGAGCTAAGAACTATAAACTTTATTGATGCTCTTGTATCAGTCCTTACTCTTCAAAATACATTTATAATTGTGAATAATACTAAATCAAATGATAGAAATATGTTTGTTTTATCAGCTGTATCAAGTGCAGTTGTTTATATCATAATCATGTTTATAACAATTCGTTTGATAACAGTTAGCTTAAAACAACAAAAGATCCATTGAGTATTTTAAAAGATAGATAATAAAATAGTTGTATGTTGTAAAAAAGATATTATATCTTATTAAAAGTTTTTTATATGGCATAAAAACAAAAATCTCTTTGCTTTAAAAACTAAAATAATAAACAATCCCCCGAAATCCTGATAAACGCAGGGCTTCGGGGGTCTTTTTTGTGAGTAAATGTTTAGTTGAAACAAAATTGTGTACTGTGGTGATTGATTAAACAGTTAAAATAATCAGGCAGTTAACAATATATAAATGTTTATAACGTTATGCTTTTTTCTCATTCTTCAAATAACGCTTTGTTATATAATGTGTAATTGCCGTGCGGGAGATTATTCCCACAACTTTGCCGTTATTTACAACAGGCACCTTTTTTATGCCTGATTCACTGAGCAGTCTGCAGGCGTCTTCAAGAGAGGCGCTTTCCTGTATAGTGATAGGTTTGTTGTTTCCTATTTCAAGCACGTTCATATCCATTATGGAATTGAGTTTTTCCTCAAATTCAGTATCGGGGTTCCACAGATAATTAATGAATGAAAACGAACTGTCTATTGCGGCAGGCGGGTTTTCGTCCCCTTTAAGATAACGCATGATATTGCCATCGCTGATAAAGCCCACACAAGCTCCGTCCTTAGAAACGATCGGCACGCCGCTTACGTTTTTATCAAGGAAGTATTCAATAGCATCACGAACGGTAGATGTTTCTTTCAATGTGAATATATTGGTTTCCATATATTTAGTAAGCGTGTCTGCTTGAGGTTTGCTTTCGTCAGCGCTGTTTTTAAGTTTGCGGTAATATTTATCAATATATACAACGTAAATAATTCCGCCTACTATATAAGCAATGGCAGTAAGGGCAAAACCTGTTGTAAGGCCTATGGATTCCTGAAGGAAGCCCATGAGCAGAGAGCCTATGCCGATACCGATATCGTAAGACAGCAGATAGGTGGCGTTTGCAACGCCGCGCTTGGGAGCGGGAGTTGTACCTGTAACGAATGCCTGGAAAAGAGGCTGCAAAATGCCGTATCCGATTCCGAAAAAGAAACCGGCAATAAGCAGATGCGCTCCTGTTTCAAGGAACTGATAGCTGATCATTGTTACTATCAGAATTACAAGGCTGATGTAAACCAGAACGCGATGCCTGCCTGCATCTATCATCTTTTGCGTAGAAAGCTTGGAAATAAGCATTCCTACTACAAGGCAGATGTAGAAAAACGGCAAAACTGAAGTAAGTTCTTTCTCCTGCGCAAGTATTGATGAATAAGCTATAACAGCGCCGTAAGGTATCATAAGGAACGTCATGTTGAACATAAACGGCAGCGCCGGTTTGTATATTGTGTCTTTAAGTACAAATTTCTTTCTCTGAATTTTAGGATATTTTATCTTGCAGCAGGATACGCAGATAAGAGCAACTACTGAAATTGCAAAGACAGTAAGAAAAGATGCTTTACTGCTCATATGATTCTGCACCTGAATACCTACAAACGGGCCTACCGCCATACCTATTGAAATTGTAAACGCAAATCTGCTTATGCCTTCGGTTATTTTAGTCTTGGGAAGAACATCGCTTGCAAGTGTCATAGTTGCAGAGCCGCAAACAGAATATACTGCGCCCATATAAAGGCGGATTATGATAAGCACCGCAAAAATCGGAAACGCTATGAACGCCGGAAATGCAAGGCAGAAAAGCGCCAGAAAAATAATATAAACAATGTAGCGGTTAAAATTGTCAAGCAGGTAACCTGCCACGGGTCTGAACAGAATCGTAGCAACAGACATAGCTGTCAGTACGATGCCGACTTTGGAACCGGTAATGCCTATTTCCTGGCAGTAAACAGGGATTATTGGAATTGATGCGTAAAATGCCGCAAGTACCAATAGATTGGTGATAAAAAGCAGAATAAAATTTTTATTCCATATTTTATTCGTGTTTTCCATTTTTATGATCTCCTTTTCTATAATATAGTTTGTAAAAAAACAAATAGTGGCAATTGCCACCAAATAATATAGCACAATTGCTTCTTTCAGTCAATAGTTGGTTGCAAATGCCATCATTTTGGCTTATAATAAATTCATAATGATAAGGAGGCTTTCAGTATGCCGAATATGATGGACAGTCCTTTCAAATCTATTTCAATACTTTACAGAAAATCGCATATATGGCTTAACAGCGGATGCGCGCAGTATGGTCTAACTGCCGCTCAGGCCGCAGTCATTTTAATCGTTTGTGATTTTGGGGAGCTAACTCAGGATGATATTACAAAACGTCTCAGGCTTGATAAAAGCGTAATTGCCAAAACTGTTTCAAAGCTTGAAAGTTCCGGCTTTATGGTTCGTACAGCAAATGCAAAAGACAAAAGAACATATATTATTAAGCCTACGGAAAAGGCGTGGCAGGCTTATCCATATGTAAAAGAGCAGATAGATTTATGCTTTCAGCGAATGACAAGCCAGATGACTGATGAAGAGAGAAGTGAATTTAAACGTCTGCTTATAATGGCGGCGGAAGCATCACTGGAGCCCGGAGATTGATATGCTTAATATAAGAAGCTGACCTTGTTTGCAGAGGTCAGCTTTTTGGTGCGTATTATATTTAATGCATTTATTTAAAAAATGCATTGACATTTATCTATGTGTTGAATATAATACATATAGACAGATGTCTATGAAACGGAGCGATCAAAATGGATTCAAAGAAAACGGCTGTTATGTTTAAAGCGTTTTGTGACGAGAACAGAATAAAAATATTACAGCTGCTTTCTACAGGAGAAAAATGCGCGTGCAGATTGCTTGAAGAACTTGATGTGACCCAGCCTACATTATCACACCATATGAAAATACTTTGTGATTCGGGGGTCGTTACCGGCCGCAAAGAAGGCAAATGGATGCATTATTCAATTTCAGCCGAGGGTATGAAACAGGCTTCTGAGTGTTTGCGTGAATTTTTACAATCTGATTGCTCAGATGATAAAAAGCCGTGCTGTTGAAAATATAAATTTTCGGCACGGCTTATTTAAAAACCAATATATAGATATATGTAAATATATAGATATAAATAATCGGGTGAACTTTATGATCGGTTTAAAAAATTGTTGGGATTTCATTCAAAATCAAATTCTCGGGATGCAGTGGCTGAATGAATTGATAGGCAGATTGCTCACTGCATGCGGGTTGGATATTGATTCGCGAATAGGGGGAAGCATACAGTTCTTTTTGTATGATACTATCAAGATAATGCTTCTGCTCGGGTTTTTGATTCTTATTATTTCATATATTCAAAGCTTTTTTCCGCCGGAGAGAACAAAGAAAATCCTGGGCAGATTTCACGGAATACGGGCAAACTTAATAGCTGCGTTGCTTGGAACCGTAACACCGTTTTGCTCTTGCTCATCCATTCCGCTTTTTATGGGATTTACAAGTGCCGGGCTGCCTGTAGGGGTAACGTTTTCATTTTTGATATCTTCGCCCATGGTGGATCTCGGTTCGTTTATATTGCTAATGAGCATCTTCGGGTGGAAGGTTGCAGTTGTGTACGTGGTGCTTGGTCTTGTGATTGCCGTTGCCGGCGGAACTATGATAGAAAAGCTGCATCTTGAAGATCAGGTGGAGGAATTTATAAAAAGCGGAAAATCAATGGATACGCCGCAGGAAAAACTGCTTTTTAAAGACAGAATTAGATATGCATGGCAGCAGGTTGTTTCAACAGCAAAAAAAGTTTTCCTTTATGTATTGATAGGCGTGGGCATCGGCGCAGTTATACATAACTGGATTCCGCAGGATATTATAGTAAAAGTGCTTGGCACGGGGAATCCGTTCGGCGTGATTATAGCCACAATAATAGGAATACCCATGTATGCTGATATTTTCGGTACTATCCCCATCGCTGAAGCACTGCTTTCAAAGGGCGCGCGGCTCGGCGTGGTATTGTCATTTATGATGAGTGTCACAACTTTATCACTGCCGTCGCTCGTAATGCTGAGAAAAGCAGTAAAGCCCAAACTTCTCGTCATCTTTATTGCCGTTTGCACCATCGGCATTATAATTGTTGGTTACGTGTTCAATGCGTTCCAGCATCTGCTGGTGTAAACAGTTAAGAATTATATTTATACACGGAGGTAAACATTATGTCAGTTTTTAATTTTTCAAAAAAACTCAAAGACAAGGAAAAAATGACTGAGGGCACTTGTAAATGCGCTTGCCAGTCAGCACAAAGCAAACAATCACCGGTTGAATGTGATGAGTTTAAAAGCAGTGATTTAGGTATTAAAGTTTTGGGCTCGGGGTGTAAGTCGTGCCACAAGCTTTTTGAAAACGCACAGCAAGCTGCCGGGAACTCACAGGTTGAGTATATAACAGATATGCAGGAGGTAATGAAATACGGTGTTATGAGTATGCCTGCTCTTGTTGTAAATGAAAAGGTGGTTTCCGCAGGCAGGGTATTAAAAGCCGAAGAAATAAAAAAGCTGCTGGGTAAATAATACCTACAAATTACAGTGGTGAAAGCTATAGTAAAAGCCCCGAAACATAAATGTGTTTCGGGGCTTTGTTTTAATATTTTTTGCAACTTAATATGCAGATATGCTGTTATCACACGTTTTTTCTTTTTAGCTGAAGCTGAGTTGATTCCCTTATTATGAATTCCGTATTGAGCATGATGGATCTTGAATCGAGCGAATTATTGGAAACGATGTCGTGAACCATATCGCAGGCACAGAATCCCAGCTGATATGCAGGCTGGCTTACGGTTGTTATGGAGGGCGAGGTCATTACAGATATGGGGCTGTTGTCAAATCCTACAACGCTTATGTCTTCAGGCACATCAAGCCCTGATTGAGTTACGGCTTTCAGAGCCGCAGCGGCAAGAATATCAGAAACAGCAAATATAGCATTCGGCAGTATTCTGGAATCAAGCATCTTTCTTACAGATGTGTATGCCATATCAAAGTCTACTTTCGGCAGCTGTATACACCAGTCGGGTCTGACCGAAAGATCGTAATTGTTCATCGCGTCCATATATCCGCGTCTTCGTTCAATAGCATACTGATAAGAAAGAGGCCCGTTAAGAAACGCTATTTTATGTCTGCCTGACGCAATTAAATATTCAGTTGCCACTTTTGCCGATTCATAGTTGTTAATGGAAACATAGGGCAGATTTGATTCGGGGTTGTATTCGCTGCACTGAACTATCGGAAATTCTTGTGAAATGGCGTCGAGACTTTGAGTTGGAAGCGCAGAAAGCAGAATTACCCCCGATGCTTTTACGTTTTTTAGAAGTCGTATGAAATCCGGGATTCTGTCCCTCTTTAATGAGGACTGGGTGATTATCAGATCACAGCCGTGTGATTTGGCGCTTATATTTGCGCCGTCCATTATTTGCTGATAAAAGGTGTTGCGTATGTCCTGCACATTTAAAACTATTATATTTCTGGAGTAGGAATCCTGAACGGCGTTTTGTTTGGGGTATACGCCCAGCGCCATCATGGCATCCTCAACTGATTTAACTGTCTGCGCCTTTACAAGTTCCCTGTGATTTATAACTCGGGAAACGGTTGCGCTTGATACGCCTGCAAACGCAGCAATGTCGCTTACTGTAACTTTTTTAGACATTTTGACTCACCTGAATAATTTGTTTTGCTTTCTATATTTTTATTATATTTCACAAATGAAAGAACTGCAATAACTTTTCATAAATTATGAAAACTTTTCATGAAGTTTTCATAATTATTTGTGAAACATGTATATACGAACTTGATGTATATAGTAATTTTTATACAAAGTTGATTTGAAATTATTGTATTGCGATATTTCATTTGCTATCATGAAGGCGAAATGAAAAACGTTTCAATATATTGCAAGGGGGGATTACCGGTGTTTAGAGTCGGCATAATCGGATGTGGAAAAATAGCCCAAACAAGACATATACCTGAATACTTGGATAATCCGTATTCAGAAATAGCAGGTTATTATGATTTTAATATGAAGCGCGCGCAGGAGCTTGCCGAGAAATATTCAGGCAAGGCGTATGAAAGCGTAGAAGAAATGCTTTCAGATGACAGTGTTGATGCGGTTTCGGTATGTACTTCAAATGATACACATGCGGAAATTACGATAGCAGCGCTTGAAGCCGGGAAACACGTGCTTTGCGAAAAACCTATGGCGACCACGCTTGAGGACTGTGAAAAGATGTATGATGCCGCTGTTAAGAATAACAGATATCTTATGATAGGTATGAATCAGCGGCTTGCCAAGGCTCACAGAAAGGCTAAGGAACTTATTGAAAACGGAGAGATCGGAAGGATAGTAACATTTAAAACTACTTTCGGTCATTCGGGTCCCGAAACGTGGAGCATAGACCCCGGTATGAACAGCTGGTTTTTTGATAAGAAAAGAGCTGCAATGGGCGCAATGGCTGATCTTGGAGTACATAAGACGGATCTTATTCAGTATCTTACCGGTCAGTATGTTACAGAAGTTTCAGCAAAAGTTATTACCCTTGATAAGAGATATTCAACGGGCGAGCTCATTTCAGTGGATGACAACGCTTTTTGCATTTACAAAATGAATGACGGCGTTGTGGGCACTATGTGCGCAAGCTGGACTTATTACGGGGCAGAAGATAATTCAACGGTGCTTTACGGCACAAAGGGAATTATGAGAATATACGATGATCCTGATTATTCAATAACCATAACAAAAAGCAATGGTGAAAGGGTCTTATATGATATAGATAAGATTCAAACAAATGATAATCAAACGAAATCAGGTATTATCGATATGTTTGCTCAGTGCCTTGAAAGTGATACCGAACCGACTATCTCGGCAAAAAGTGTATTGCCGGCAATGCGTGCTGTGTTCGCGGCAATTGAATCCTCAAATACGGGAAAGACGGTTATAATAGATAAGAACGGGGGGATCAAATAGTATGAAAATGGGCTTTGTAAGCTCCATACTTGAAAATTATACTTTTGAGGAAGTAATTGATTTCGCCTCAGAAAACGGTTTCAAGTGCGTGGAGCTTGCTTCGTGGAAAAAAGAAAAGGCTGAAAGGCGTTATGCGGGCGTAAGCCATCTTGACGCGGAGGGCCTTACGGATGAAAAGGCAAAATATATTCTTGATTACTGCAAAAGCAGAAATGTTGAGATTTCGTCTCTTGCCTATTATCCCAACACCATGGATCATGACCTTGAAAAAAGGAAGGCTAATATAGAGCATCTTATTAGCGTCATAGATGCTTCCGCAAAGCTCGGTATCAATATGGTCACCACATTTATAGGCAGGGATCAATATAAAACTGTTGATGAAAATCTGGCAGAGCTTGAATCCGTATGGAGACCTATAATCGAGCATGCAGAGCAGAAAAAGGTTAAGATTGGAATTGAAAACTGCCCCATGCTTTTCGGGCCGGATCAGTGGCCGGGCGGGCAGAATCTTATGACAACGCCGGTTATCTGGCACAAGGTATTTGATATTCTCAACAGTGATTACCTTGGAATCAACTATGATCCGTCACACTTCGTATGGCAGATGATGGATTATATAGCACCTATATATGAATTTAAAGATAAAATCTTTCATGTTCATTTCAAGGATATAAAGCTTTATCCTGAAAAACTGAAAAGGTGCGGCTCAATGGCATATCCGCTTGATTATATGGCGCCCAAGCTTCCCGGTTTGGGAGATGTTGACTGGGGCAAATATGTCAGCGCGCTTACCGATATAGGTTATGATTCTTATGTTTGTATTGAGGTTGAGGACAGAGCGTTTGAGAACAGCCGTCAAAAAATTGAGGACAGCATAATTCTTTCAAAGCGCTATATGGATCAATTTGTTATCTAAATCTATTACCGGTTAAACCGGATATATAGAAAAAATTTTTGGAGGGAAAATTTATGAAAGCTAAAAAAATAATCGCCGTCATTCTGGCAGTGCTTATGGTTGCAGCTTGTTTTGCCGCTTGTTCAAATTCATCTGATGAAGGCGGAACAACAAGCCAGGCATCACATATCTATATTCTGACGGCGGCTGAAGACCACGGCTGGACCGGTTCCGTAGCAACATTCGCTAAGGAAAAGGCAGAGGAGATCAACAATGCAGGCAAATACACCGCAGAAGTTATCACCGCATCAAGTGCTTCAGACCAGATCACAAAGATTGAAGACATCATCGCTAAAGGCGAAAAGGACATTGCAGTTGTAGTTCAGCCTATGGACGATACTGTTCAGTCCGCTATCCAGTCACTTGTTGACGCAGGTATTCCTTATGTTGCTTTTGACCGTATTATAGATGCTGTTTCATCATCAGCAGTAGCAAACGTTAAAGGCGATAACGAAGGCATCGGCGCAGGTGCTGCTGCATACTTCGTTGAAAACGGACTTACCCCGGGCGAAAGCATTTACGTTTATGAGGGTGATACATCTTCAGTTACAACCCTTCGTAACGATGGCTTCACAAAGTATCTCACCGGTGAACTTGCATTCAACGGCCAGACTATCCCCGAGGATAAGAAATGGACAGAAGAAGATCTTAAATCTATCACATATTCAGGCGCAATGAACTGGAGCAGAAGTGATACAAAGACTTCATTCGAAACCCTTATGGGCGATGCAAACAACGCAGATATTAAATGGTTCTACGCTCAGGACGACGAGCTTACAATGGGTATCCTTGAGGCTCTTCAGGGCGGCGGTATAGCTGATTCCACAAAGAGCGCATTCCTTGAGAATAAGCCGTTCATCACAGGCTGCGGCGGACTTGAAGAGCTTTATGCTGTACTTCGCGGCGAGACCTACACTGATATTTCTTCTCAGTGCGGCGGCATCATGTCAGTAACATATTCACCGTCAATGATCCAGACAGCTATTCAGGATATGGTTGATTATCTTGACGGCAAAGAAGTTACTCAGGATCACGTAATCGCTTGTGAAAATGTAACATCCGAAAACGTATCCGAATACAAATCTTTCTCATAACAAACTATTTAATCAATACAAACATGAACGAAACAATGTGCAAGGCCGGCAACGGCCTTGCACATTAAATAATCAAAAGAGGGAATGTAAATGAAGCTTCTGGAAATGAAAGATATTCATAAATCTTTTAACGGCGTTTCGGTTTTAAACGGCGTTAATCTAAATGTGAATACAGGTGAAGTACATGCTCTTTTGGGAGAAAACGGCGCGGGCAAGTCAACGCTGATGAACATTCTGACAGGTGTTTATCAAAGTGACGGCGGCGAGATTGTTTTCGATAATAAAAAGGTAAGCCACGTATCTGTTAAAGAAAGCGAAAGTATGGGCATAGCTTTTGTTCATCAGGAGCTCAATCTTTTTAATGACCTTAAAGTATATGAAAACATTTTTTTAACTAAAGAGTATAAAAACAAGCTCGGTATCCTTGATAAAAAAAGAATGATAAAGGAAAGCAAAGAGCTTTTTGATAAACTGGGTGTTGATATCGACCCGAACGCAATGGTATCAGACCTTAAAACAAGTAAAAAGCAGCTGCTTGAAATTGCGAAGGCACTATTCTTTGACGCTAAGCTGCTTATTCTTGACGAACCTACCACTTCTCTTACAAACGATGATGTCGATCACCTGTTCTCGATTATCCGCTCACTTAAAAAGAACGGAACATCGTTTATATTTATCAGTCACAAAATGCCGGAAATTTTTGAGATAGCAGACAGATATACCGTTTTCAGAAACGGTAATTACATCTGCGAGGGCAATATAAAAGATACTACTCCCGAAGAAGTCACCAAAAAAATGGTTGGTGAAAAATATTCGGTAGAGGATGTTTACAGCCCCAGAAAATTCGGTGACACTGTACTTAAAATCGAAAACTTGACCGGAAACGGTTTTAAAAATATTAATCTGGAAGTCAAAAAAGGCCAGGTAATAGGCCTTACAGGACTTCAGGGCTCAGGTTCAAGCGAACTTATGCAGTGCATTTTCGGTGCAGGCGAAAGCTATAACGGCAATATATATATAAACGGAAAGCCGATGCATAAAAATTCAATCCACTTTGCAATGAAAAGCAAAATAGCAATGCTTCCCGCAAACAGAAAGGAAAACTCCGTTCTGCCGGATATGAGTATTCTGGAAAATACATATATCAGCGAACATACACTTTCCGGAAACAGACCTTTAATAAACTTAAAAAAAGAAGCCCAGCGGTATGATTCATTCAAAGAGGAACTGCATATAAAGGCTCAGTCGGCAAATGATGCGGTAACCTCACTCAGCGGCGGTAATCAGCAAAAGATATTCATCGCAAGATGGCTCAATACCCAGGCGGATATTCTGCTTTTCGATAATCCTACTCAGGGTATAGATGTAGGCGCAAAGGCTGAAATATACAGGCTTATCCTAAAACTTGCGGAATCGGGAAAGACAATCATTATCAATACGCTTGAGATACCCGAACTCCAGAAAGTTGCGGATTACTGTGCTGTGTTCTATAACGGAAGCATAGTAAAAATGCTGCCGCACAGCGAGATTAGTGAAGAAAAAGTGATGATGTACTCAACGGGTACTTTTAAGGAGGCAATGTAATGGGCGCTGAAAAAATCAAAAAGGCGGGAAAAAGCCAGATCGGCTCAATAATCTCGCAGTATAGTTACATAATTGTTTTTGCGGTAATATTTGCAATATATGCAATAATCAGCCAGGGCGGTCTTACATGGAGCGGCGTAATGAATATTTTCCGCCACTCAACCGTTATAGGAATTATAGGTATAGGCATGGGTCTTGTGTGCCTTACCGGTGAGATAGACCTTTCAGTAGGCTCAATGCTTGCAATGGTCAGCGGATTTTCGGTAATGGTATTTAATATGACTAACAGTATTATCATTACCCTTCTGTTCGCCATCGTTTTCGGCGGATTGCTTGGCCTTATTAACGGTGTTCTTGTAGGCGCTGTAAAAATGCCTGCTTTCATTGTTACACTGGCAACAATGCTTATTTTCCGTTCGTTCACTCAGTATCTTTGCCAGCATGTTGATAAAGAACTCATCGGCGGCGGTAGCTCAGTTTATAAAATGTCAACTGCTCTCAGCAGCTATCAGGGCTTTTATCAGTTCGGAAACGGTAAAGTAGCAACGATACCCATCGTTGGTTTGATATTAATTATAATTACAGCTATTTTCGTATTTGTTTCCACCACAACAAAATACGGCAAAAAGGTTTACGCAATAGGCAGTAACGAAAAAGCGGCGTCTCTTGCAGGTATCAATGTTTCGCTTATTAAAGTAAGCGTATTTGTAATCACCGGCTTAATGGTTGGCCTTGCTTCATTCCTTTGGATAGCAATGAACGGTTCTTCAGACCCTGCTACAACAGGTTCAAGCTATGAGATGTATGCAATCGCTGCTGTTGTTCTCGGCGGTATCGCTATGAGCGGCGGCAAGGGCAGAATCCTCGGCGTATTCTTCGGCGCTCTCAGCTACACTGTAATCGATAAGATCATAGTTGCTCTTAAAATGGATTCTCTTATCAACGATACGATCAAAGGTATTATCCTTATTATCGTTATCCTTATTCAGGTATCAGGTCCTCAGATCAAGGAAAGATATCAGCAGAGAAAGATCCAGAAAGAGTATAAAGCTGAAAAGTAATCGTTTAAATAATAAAAACAGGGCAGTCTGCAACAGCGGACTGCCCGTTTTTTATGTGTTATTTTAAATAAGACCCATTACATGCTGAAGCAGCAGGCTTACGCCCGTAATGCTTACCCAGCAGCAAAAACCAAGGAATATCGGTTTTGCTCCGCTTTTTACAAGCTTAACAATATTTGTGTTCATACCGATTGCCGCCATTGCCATAACAATTAGGAATTTGCTGAGCGTTTTTAAAGGATCAAACAGGTCAGCGTTTACACCGCAGCTTACTGCGATTGTTGTAATTATTGATGCACCGATAAAGAACAGTATGAAAAACGGAAAGATTTTTTTGATGTTTATTTTGCCGGCATTGTTTGACTTCTGCTTTTTTGCTCTTGCAAAAGCAAGTACAAGAGTAATCGGTATTATAGCAAGTGTTCTTGTCATTTTAACAGTTACTGCCTTGTCAAGTGTTGCGGTGCCGAGATTGAACATTCCGTCCCATGTTGAGGCAGTTGCAGTTACTGATGACATATCATTTACTGCCGTGCCCGCAAAAATGCCGAAAGCTTCGCCCGAAGTTGTGTCAAATCCTATAAGCTGTCCGAATGAGGGAAACAAAAGCGCGGCAAGCACGTTGAATAGAAAAATAACGGATATAGACTGCGCAACCTCTTCTTCGTCCGCGTCAATAACAGGTGCGGTTGCTGCAATTGCAGAGCCGCCGCATATTGAAGAGCCTACACCTATAAGTGTAGCAACCTTAGCGGGCATCTTTATGAATTTGTTGATAAGAAATGCCATAATAAGCGATATGCCGATAGTGCATATTATTATGGGGAGCGATTGTTTGCCTGTTTCGAGCACAACATTTAAATCCATGCCGAAGCCAAGCAGTATAACGGCCCACTGAAGCACTTTTTTTGAAGTGAATTTTATTCCGGAATCAAGCACGCCTTTATTTTTTATTATCAGTGTGAGTACCATTCCGGCAAGTATTGCGATTACTGCACCTCCTATAATGGGGAAAGCCGTTCCTATAAACCAAGAAGGTATTGCAATGGCAAGGCACAGCAGTATTCCGGGAGTATTCTTTTTGATCCATTCCATAATGTTACCTCGTTTTCCTTTTTTCTCCTGCGTATTATATAACATATTTATCAAAAAGAAAAATTATTTATATTGATAATATAATAAATATTTGTTATGATAAAAATATTAAAGGCGGTGGTTTTGTGCTTGATTTCAGAATAGAAACATTTTTATGCGTATGCAGGCATATGAATTTCACTTACGCAGCCGATGAGCTGCACATAACACAGCCGGCAGTATCACAGCATATTCGTTTTCTTGAGAATTATTATTCGGCAAAGCTTTTTGAGCGTGACGGCAAAAAAATAAAATTAACCCCTGCAGGGGAAACTCTGCTCAAGGCAATGACTGCTATAAGAAACGATGAATCAGCAATAAAGGAAAATATAAAAAGCTCAGCCGCGCAGAAAAAGGTGCTCAGGCTGGGCGTTACACTTACAATAGGCGAATATGTTATAGCAAAGCCGCTTGCTGAATTTATAAAAAGGCATCATGACACGGATGTAGTCGTAAAATTTGCAAATACGGCTCAGCTTTCATCATATATTACAGACGGCGAGCTGGATATCGCTCTTGTTGAGGGTAATTTTGATAAGTCCGTATTTGATACATGTGTGTTTAAAACAGAAAAATTCATTCCCGTCTGTTCGTCAAATCATCAGTTCGGCAATCAGGTTCAAAGCCTTGCAGATCTTTTGTCAGAGCGCATCATAGTGCGTGAAAGAGGATCAGGCACAAGAGATATACTTGAAAAAAGTCTTGAGATAAGAAATATAAGCATAGCTGATTTTTCAGGCTGCGTTCAGGCAGATAATATTCATCTGATAGTAAATCTTGTTAAAAGCGACTGCGGCATATCTTTCTTATATAAAGCCGCTGTTACTGATGAGATAAACAACGAAACGCTTAAAGAAATAAAACTCAATGATTTTAATATAGAGCATAATTTTACCTTTTTGTGGAACAGGGGAAGCGTGTTTTCTCATGAATACCATGAAATATGTGAAGAACTCAAAAGCGCATATTAATGTTTGCATGGAAAAATTAAAGCGCCGGATAGTAATAT
>ENA-OOWK01000170-OOWK01000170.1-human-gut-metagenome-genome-assembly--contig:-NODE-170-length-58080-cov-8.211909_pt1 | contig 58080 bp, 42 predicted proteins | sample MGYA00241405_ERZ501317 | MGnify/ENA primary metagenome ERZ501317 (study PRJEB25962, sample SAMEA1972440) | human gut metagenome | biome: human gut; feature: human-associated habitat; material: faeces... | reverse complement strand
TAAAAGTGAACGGCTTTTTTGTGTGCGTATGTTTATTTTTTACATTTTACATTTAAGAAATACATCAAAACTGCAATCCCTGCGATTAACAGCACAATGAATATTATTGCAATCCAAAGCAGGTACATTTCAGATAATTTTCCTGCCTCAACAAAATATTCTGCACAGCATAATCCCGCAAGTATAACGGCGCAGAAAAGTGTAAATGCTCCTGTTGAGCGGCAGAGCTTTTTTTCATCATACTTTGCCTTTTCTTCCTCTTTTGCGGTGTTGTATCCTGCTATGAGCATTGCTCCGTGCCCGCTCAGCAGTATTGCAGAAAGTACAATGAATACAGCACACAGTGCGCCTGTTATTATAACGCCTATCATTTTTTAATCCTCCTTAGGCTTCATTGCATTGTATGAGGTCATAACAGCCTCGTCGCTTATGTTGCATCCAAGATCCCATATAGGTACAAGTTTAAAAAGATTGTCCAGCACCTCTAAAAGTTTTTCCATTCTTTGTGTGCCGATTTTTCTTACCGTTTGGGCAAAAATGTTGTATATTGCCTTTGAAGTTTCTGCGGGCTTTATGTGGTTTTCTTCGCTTCTTTCAAGAAAACATATCCCCGCAAGCGGCACAAGCTCAGGTGTTGAGTAATCATATTTTCCGCTCCAGGGAGTGCCGCAGGCATAAACTTTACCATCTATTATCCTTATGGCAGGTTTATCGTCATTTACCATATGCGCGCGGTCGCCGAAGTGTTTCAGCCACAGTGATGTGTGTGTTGATTTGCCTGTTCCGCTGTCCGCCGAAAAAGCATATGCGATGCCGTCCACCGCTATGCATGATGAGTGAAGCAGAATACCGTCATAATTTATAAGGGAAGTATAGAAATCCTGCCCTGTCAGCATGTATTCCCAGTCATCGCTGTTGAGTTCCGGGTGTTCTTTTTTTGCCGCCTCAACTCGTTCGGGGGATACATCTATAACAATATCCACATTTTTTTCGTCTTGGTTTTCGGCAAGATAGGGCTGAGCCTGCTTTCCGGTTCTGCCCGTCATATTTTTTATATCAACTTTAAGTCCTGCTATGTCGCATATTGCCATTTATCAAACCTCTTGCGTTCTGAGTTAGTTTAATTTAACTTTGTTATTAGTATAGAATATTTACACGTCTTAGTCAAGGGCGGCAAAGCGCTGTGAAGTTTTGCCGGGCAAGTTCTTTCAGCTGTGGTGCAGTTCCTTTATTTTCTTAGAAATTCCTGTTCTGTGGTTGTTGACAGAATGTTTAATTCGATATATAATGAAACAAATGTTCGAAAAAAGAAAGAGGCATAATTTATGGAACGGGCAATACTTCATATAGACTGCAATAAGTTTTACGCTTCTGTGGAGTGTCTGCACCGCCCGGAAATACGCAATAAACCGGTTGCCGTAGGCGGTAAAACAGAGGAGCGCAGAGGTATAGTGCTAACTAAAAACGAAATAGCCGCCCGATTCGGCGTTTCAACCGGCGAGCCGCTTTGGCAGGCAAGGCAGAAATGCCCCGATCTTGTTGTTGTGCCTCCAAATTTTCCGCTTTATATGCGCTTTTCAAAAATGGCGCGTAATATTTACAGGGATTATTCACGGCAGATAGAGTCTTTCGGGCTTGATGAAAACTGGGTGGATATCACGGGCTCGGGCAAAAGTCCCGCCGCAACGGCTCAGGAGATACGCCGCCGTGTAAAATACGAACTCGGTATAACGGTCAGCATAGGTGTTTCGTGGAATAAGATATTTGCAAAATTCGGATCGGACTATAAAAAACCTGACGCGGTTACCGTTATAGACCGCAATAACTATAAGGATATCGTGTGGAAAAGTCCGTGTTCCGATCTGCTTTTTGTAGGCCCCGCAACAACAAGAAAGCTCAATTCATATGGTATTTATACCGTAGGAGAACTTGCAAATTCAGGTGTTGATTTTCTTAAATCCGTTTTTGGCAAAAACGGCGAAGTACTATATACGTTCGCCAACGGACTTGATACCACTCCCGTGTGTGATATGGATGATGAGCAGGCGGTAAAAAGCATAGGCAATTCCACAACAACACCGCGCGATATGGTAAATGACGGCGACGTAAAGACCGTTATGACAGTGCTTGCGGAAAGTGTGGCAAGAAGACTCAGAGAGCACGGTGTAAAGGGCAGGGGAGTTTCAATATCCGTAAGGGATTGTGAATTAAGAAGTTTTACCCGCCAGACAAAGCTTAAAATGTATACTGATGTTTCCTCGGAAATAATTTCCGCCGCAATGGAGCTTTTCAGGGCAAACTATAATTGGGAAAAGCCGCTCAGAAGCGTGGGTGTTACCGTTTTTGATTTCGGCAGGGAACTGCTTCAGTTTGACTTGAGCGGCAGTGTTGAAAAGCACGAAAAGCTTGAAAAGGTGGAGCGTGCCGTTGACGATATACGCCGCCGTTTCGGCAATTATGCCGTTCAGCGGGCGTCAATGCTTGCGGCGGCGGATTTAAGCCATTTCAATCCTCACGATGACCACACTATTCACCCTGAGGGTTATTTCAAGGAGTATAAAGGAGCATGATAAGTATGAAAAGATATGTAGAGGTTTTTGCAAAATTTGATACAGAGGGCACAATAATGCCTTTTGCCGTGAAAATAGGAGATGAAAAATTTGAGATAGACCGTGTGCGCGATATACGTCCTGCCGCTTCGCTCAAAAGCGGCGGCGCCGGCATAAGATACACTTGCTCGGTTGAAGGCAAACCCACTTATCTTTTTCTTGAGGAAACGAAGTGGTTTATAGAGCCTGCGTGCTGATGTGTTGCACATTTTATAATTTTCAGTCTGTTTATGCACTCTTTTCTAATTATTTTATACATTGAAAAGGTATTTCAAAAGTGGTAAAATAACACAGTAGTTTAGATAAGGAGGGTGCTTTTATGAAAAAGCTTTATAAAGATATGACCTCCGCCGAGCTTCAGGCTGAAAAGGCGGAACTTGAAAAAAGGTACAATGACTTTAAGGCAAAAGGCCTCAAACTTGATATGAGCAGAGGCAAGCCCGGCTCAGATCAGCTTGATCTTTCAAAGGGTCTGAACGATGTTGCCGATTATACCGAAAACGGAGTGGATCTCAGAAATTACGGTATGATGGACGGTACCCCCGCTTGCAAAAAACTTTTTGCAGACCTGATGCAGGTTAAACCCGAAAATGTTATAGTAGGCCCCAACGCAAGCCTTACTCTTATGTTTGATTATATTTCACAGTGTTTTACCCACGGCGCAGGCGATACTCCGTGGTGCAAGCTTGACAGTGTTAAATTCCTTTGCCCCGTTCCGGGTTATGACCGTCATTTCACCATTCTTGAGCATTTCGGAATTGAAATGATTAATATTGATATGAAGGCAGACGGCCCCGATATGGACGCTATTGAGGAGGCAGTTAAAGACCCGAGCGTAAAAGGTATGTTCTGCGTTCCCAAGTATTCAAATCCCCAGGGTATAACTTTCAGCGATGATGTAGTGCGCAGAATAGCCGCTCTCAAGCCTGCCGCAAAGGATTTCAGAATTATATGGGATAACGCATATATGGTTCATGATTTCGTTGATGACGGCGATAAGCTTCTTAACATCTTTGATGTTTTGCCCGAATACGGCAACGAAGATATGGTAATAGAGGTGTGCTCAACCTCCAAGATCACTTTCCCCGGCGCGGGTGTTTCCGCTCTTGCGGCAAGCGATAATAATATCAAAGCTATTAAAAAGCGTCTTAATGCTCAGACTATCAGCTATGATAAGATGAATCAGCACCGCCACGTTGAGTTCTTTAAGAATGTTGACGGTATACTTGCTCATATGAAAAAGCATGCCGCTATACTCAAACCCAAGTTTGATATGGTAATCAAGCATCTCAACAATGAGCTTGCAGGTCTCGGCATAGCTTCATGGACAGAGCCGAAGGGCGGCTATTTCATAAGCCTTGATGTTATGGACGGCTGCGCAAAAAGAGTCGGCGAACTCTGCAAGGAAGCGGGCGTTGTGCTTACTACAATAGGCGCTACCTATCCTTACGGAAAAGACCCGAATAACCGCAATATCCGTATTGCTCCGTCATATCCTCCTACCGAGGAACTCGATATAGCTGCGGAGCTTATGTGCATATGCGTTCGTCTTGCTTCTGTTGAAAAACTGCTTGGCGAATAATAAACGATATTTGATTTCAAGGCGGAGGATTTCCTCCGCCGTTTGTTTTGAGGTGTGCCGATGTTATCAAAATTTGCGGGATTAAGCAATAAAACAAAAGGCGTAATATTTATAGTGCTTTCCGCGCTGAGCTTTACGGGAATGAATACTTTTGTGCGCCTTTCGGGTGATCTGCCTACAATGCAGAAGGTGTTTTTCAGAAATTTTGTTGCCATGATATTTGCTTTTATAGCAATGGTAAAGGCGGGGGACAGCTTCAAACCGAAAAAAGGCAGTCTTAAATATCTGCTTATACGTTCGGCGGCAGGTTTGGCAGGCGTTTTCGGCAATTTTTACGCGCTTGACAAGATAGAGCTTTCAAATGCATCTATGCTCAATAAAATGAGCCCGTTTTTCGCCCTCGTTTTTTCTGCGATTTTTATTAAAGAAAAGGTAAAGCCTAAACAGGCAATAGCCATTGCCGTGGCGTTTATAGGAGCGCTTTTCATAATAAAACCCACTCTCGGCAATTCCGATCTGCTTGCCTCCCTTGCCGGATTTGGAGGGGGAATGGCCGCGGGCGGTGCCTACACCTGTGTGCGCTGGCTTGGTATAAAGGGCGAAAACGGCAGGCTTACCGTGCTGTTTTTCTCAACCTTTTCGTGTCTTCTTACCGTACCGTATCTTATTTTTGAATATCATTATATGACGGCTTTTCAGTGGTTTGCGCTGCTGATGGCGGGTCTGTTTGCGGCCGGCGGTCAGTTCGCCATAACAGCCGCATATACTTGTGCTCCCAGCCGTGAGATATCTGTTTACGACTATTCCCAGATCGTTTTTGCCGCCGTGGTTGGATTCTTCGTGTTCGGCGATGTTCCCGATGTGTGGTCTTTTGTGGGTTATTTTATCATCATTGCAATGGCAGTTTGGATGTTCATATACAATAACAGGCAAACACCCAACTTAAAGCACAATTAAAATCAATATATAGGTGTAAAGTGAAAACACTTGCATTTCTCTATATGTTGTGGTATAATTGCTTTTGGTAATAATTTCAAGGGGGTAAATGCCGTGAGGTGTCCTTTTTGCGGCTGTGAAGAAAGCAAAGTAATCGATTCAAGGCCAACAGATGAAAATGAAAGAATACGCCGCCGCCGTGAATGTGTGCAGTGCGGTAAGCGCTTCACTACTTATGAGGTCATTGAAGATGTTCCCATCATCGTGATCAAAAAGGATAAGAGCCGTGAAGTATTTGACCGCAATAAGGTGCTCAAGGGTATGCTACGTGCCTGTGAAAAAAGGCCGGTTACCTCCACAGAGCTTGAGACCGCCATATCTGAAATAGAGGCAACTCTTCAGAGCGCTACTGACAGAGAAGTTACAAGCGTTCGTATAGGCGAGCTTATTATGGAAAAACTGCGTGAAATAGATGAAGTTGCATACGTTCGTTTCGCTTCCGTTTACAAAGAATTTGATTCCGCGTCAGCATTTATAGAAGAAATTTCAAAACTTTAATAAAAAATTAAACGCCGTCTCATTATGAGGCGGCGTTTTTGTTTCATCAGTATTTGTAAGGCTCTTTGTCCTTGCCTTTTGAATAAAAATCATCTATTACAACATGATATCTATCGTATGCGTTCTTTATTGATTCTTCCCAAGAAATATAAATGTCGCTCTGTGCGTTTATTCCCGTCTGCGTAAGAATGCTTTCGTTTTTGAATATTTTTAATATTGACTGCGCAACGGATTCTGCGTTTTCACTGCACAGAAATCCTGTTTCTCCGTCTTTTATGCCCTCGGCGGCGCAGGAACCGTCAACAAGGAGAGCAGCAGTGGCGGAGGCGGCAGCCTCACGCACAACAAGTCCGTTAGTGTCAAAAACAGAAGGGAATACAAGCAGGTCGGCGGCGCTGTAATAAAGCTGAAGTTCGCTTCTGTCAAGTATCTGACCGGTAAAGATTATATTCGCATCAAGCCCGGACTTTCTAACATACTTTTTTATGGCGTTTTCATCAGGGCCGGTGCCTACCATAAGAAGCCTGAAATCAAAATTATTTGCCTTAAGTTTGCTGCAAGCGTCAACAATTATTTTTATGTTTTTATACCACATCATCCTGCCTACAAAAATCAGAATGGGCAGCCCCTCTGGGATAGAATGTTTGCGTCTGATAATGTCGTTGTCATCTTCTGAAAATCTGCTTATCGGCAGGTCGCACCCGTTGGGCATAACAATGTAGTCGCCCTCATAGCCCACTTTTCTAAGCGATTCAGCAGTGCCTTTGCTTGTTACCCATACTTCGTCTGCGCTTTTGATGTTGTTCAGCAAAAATCCGTATGCTCTGTGTTTAAGCGGGTAACCCGGTATTCTTGATTCAAAATCGTATTCGTATTTTGTGTGGTATGTAAGTACCTGCGGAATACGTTTTATCCTGTTTACACGTCTGTAAAAATAACTTGTTGCAATGGGGCAGTGCGAATGAAGCACGTCAAATCCCATGTCAATGATATCTTCACTGAATTTTCTCTTGAACGGCCAGCCTACCGGATATCCCTCGCCGAAAGTAAAAAGGCTTTTGTATCTGTAAATCTGGTATTTGTACTTGTAGTCCTCCTGATTTGGGTTTTTAGGAGTTACTATAACCGCTTCGCCGAGCTTATCGTTAATGATATCCGCATAGCACTTTGCTACTGTGCTTATGCCGTCTATTGTGGGCGGAAATGCTTCCGTTCCGATAGCTATTTTAAGTTCGGATTCCATCTTTTCATCCCTTGCTACAAAATGAGTTTATTGTAATATATCATAAAAACACCGATTTGTAAATCTTAATAATAATTTTATAGATTTTGTTAATAAAAGGTTGATAAAGCTTTGAGTTTTATTATATAATATAACTGATATGCAGGCGCCCCGAAACGGTATGCGGTCTGCGTTTAATCAGTGCTGAAAGGATTTGGCTGTATGTCCGATCATTATACGGTATCGCTCCAAAAGGTTATAGATTCTCACGGTCTTGAAACTATCTATATGCCCAAGGACGCAAATGAAATTCTGATAGAAACAAATGAGGTAAACAGACCAGGTATCGTCCTTACGGGATATCTTGATTATTTTGACCCCAAAAGGATACAGATACTCGGTTGGACGGAATTCGGCTTTTTGCTGAATATGAGCAAAGACCGCCAGATAAATGCGCTTGAAAGCTGGCTCAGTCTTAAACCCGCCGCAGCTGTTGTAACAAGAGGTCTTGAAACACCCGAGCATTTTGAACAGCAGTTTATAAAGCACGGTGTTCCTCTTCTCAGAACAAGTGAGGAAACATCTCCGTTTCTTGCAAATCTTATTCAGTTTCTTAATACAAGTCTTGCTCCCAGAATAACCCGCCACGGTGTTTTGTGCGAGGTATACGGTGAGGGCGTTCTTATAATCGGCGAAAGCGGCGCGGGCAAATCCGAAACCGCTGTTGAGCTTATAAAGAGAGGTCACCGTCTTATTGCGGATGACGCTGTAGAGATAAGAAGAACTGACGGGCATACGCTGATAGGTTCTTCACCGAATAATATTAAGCATTTTATTGAACTTCGCGGAATAGGCATAATAAATGCCCGCCGCCTTTTCGGTATGGGTTCCGTTAAGGATTCAGAGAAAATAAATATGGTCATCTGCCTTGAACCTTGGGAGTCCGGTAAGGCGTACGACCGCCTCGGCATAGATGACGAGTATACAAAGATTCTTGATGTTAAGGTACCGGTTATAACCGTTCCGGTAAACCCGGGCAGAAACCTTGCGGTTATTATTGAGACCGCCGCTATGAACAACCGTCAGAAAAAAATGGGTTACAATGCGGCGAGAGAGCTCATGATAGGCCTTGGTATGGATGATTTTGAGCCGGGTGAAAAAGAGCTTGAAATCTGGAAAAATTCTTGATTTAGGATATTATTGATTGTTTGATATAAATCAACGCCGTGTGCATGCCCGCCGCACGGTCGGCAAATTAAAGGGCGGAAAGGTAAATTTTTATGTATAATATCGGAATTGATCTGGGCGGCACAAATATAGTCGCCTCCGTAGTTGACGACAAGTACAATATCATAGCAACGGGCAAAACCCCCACTGCTGTTCCGCGTTCTGCGGAGGAGATATTTGACGATATTGCTATGGTCTGCCGTGAAGCTCTTGATAAAGCAGGTCTCAGCATAAAAGATATATCTTCGGTAGGTCTCGGCACTCCGGGTACTGTCAATGAAAACGGTGTTATCGAATTTGCAAATAATCTTGGATTTAATAATGTTCCCGCACGTGAAATGCTTGCTCAAAGACTCGGCGATATGCCTATATATATTGCCAATGATGCCAATTGCGCCGCTCTCGGAGAAGCGTATGCGGGCTGCGGAGACGGTTGTAAAAACTTTGTAGCCGTTACCCTCGGTACAGGTGTTGGTTCCGGTATTATCATAGACGGCAAAATAATTACAGGCGTAAACAACGCAGGCGGCGAATGCGGTCATATGGTTATCTTTGTTGACGGCGAGCCGTGCTCATGCGGCAGAAAAGGCTGCTGGGAATCTTATGCTTCCGCTACCGCTCTTATACGCCAGACTCGTAAGGCTATGGAAGAAAATCCGAATTCTATTATGCATGAAGTTGCTAAGCAGGAGGGCAAGGTAAGCGGCAGAACTGCGTTTGACGCAATGCGCAAGGGCGATATAGACGCTATAAAAGTAGTTAACAACTACATAAAATATGTAGCTTGCGGTCTTATCAATATTGTAAACGCACTTCAGCCGGAGATAATCTGTGTTGGCGGAGGTATCTGTAATGAGGGTGAAACTCTTATGGATCCCCTCAGAAAATACGTTCAGGCTGAAAGGTATTCTATACACAGTAAGATTCAGACTCGTATAATGAAAGCGGAACTCGGAAATGATGCAGGCGTTATAGGCGCATCACTTCTCGGCCTCGCAAAATAACGGTGATCTTTTGGAACAGTTGATTGATTTTTTAAATAAAAACAGTATAAAATATTCCGAAAATGAGCCCATGAGCAGCCATACTACTTTTAAAATAGGCGGAAACGCAAGAATTATGGTGTTTCCTGCGTCAGAGGAGCAGGCTCAGGCGGTTATCGGTTTCTGTGCGAAAAACGGAATACGCTTTCTGCCCGTCGGGAACGGTTCAAACCTGCTTGTGTCGGATAACGGCATAAATGCTTGTGTTATCTGCTTTTCCGGTGATTATTCCGAAGTCAGGCTTGAGGGAGAAGATGTGATTTTCGCCCAGAGCGGTGCTCCGCTTATGAAGCTTTGCCGCTTTGCCCTCCAAAATTCACTTTCGGGGCTTGAGTTTGCTTACGGTATTCCCGGTTCGTGCGGAGGCGCCGCATTTATGAATGCTGGTGCTTACGGCGGGGAAATGAAAGATGTGCTTTTCAGATGTGAGCACATTGATAAAAACGGAAACAAAGGTTTTCTTGAGGGAGATGCTCTTGAGCTTTCGTACAGGCATTCGGCTTATTATGAAAACGGCTGCACAATAACGGGCATTTATGTAAAACTCAAAAAAGGAAATAAAGAAGAAATAAAAGCTAAAATGCAGGATCTGATTTCACGCAGGCGTGAAAAGCAGCCTCTTGAATATCCAAGCGCAGGCTCAACTTTCAAACGTCCGCCCGGTTATTTTGCTGGCTCGCTGATTGAGGAATGCGGCCTTAAAGGCAAAACAGTAGGCGGCGCTCAGGTAAGCGAAAAGCACGCAGGTTTTGTTATCAACAAAGGCGGAGCCACATGCGCGGATGTTCTTGAACTTTGCAGATTCTGCAGTGATACGGTATATAAGAAAAAAGGCGTTAAGCTGGAAATGGAAATAAGGGTAACTGAATAATGGCTAAACAGATTAAAGAACTCGTAATTATTACAGGTCTCTCAGGAGCGGGAAAATCAACGGCAATAGGCTTTATGGAGGATATCGGCTATTACTGTATAGATAATATGCCGCCCGAACTTCTTTCTACTTTTATTGATCTTATATCAAAGCAGAAAGATAATAAAATTGCCATAGTAATGGATATCCGTTCTACCGAGAATTTCAACGGCGTTATTGAAATTCTGGATAATCTTGAGAATTACGGATACGATGTAAAGATAGTTTATCTTGATATTAAAACTCATATTGCGCTCAAGCGTTATAAGCTTACAAGAAGAAAGCATCCTTATGCCGACCGCTTTAACGGCGATATTTCAAAAGCGCTCGCATATGAAAGAGAAATAATGACGCCTCTGCGTTCAAGAGCGGATTTTGTAATCGACAGCTCTGATCTGACAGGCAATCAGCTTAGGACAAGACTTACTCAGATACTTGTGGGCGACGATAAGGATATTATGAATATCCATGTTGAATCCTTTGGCTTCAAACATGGTATTCCTAACGAGGCGGATTTTGTTATCGATGTAAGATGTCTTCCAAATCCTTACTGGGTTGAAAATCTGCGCAATAAAACAGGGCTGGACAAGGAAGTGCGTGATTACGTCTTTTCTTTCAGCGAGTCAACAGAGCTTTTGAACAAGCTTGTTGAACTGCTCGATTTCCTTAACCCGCTTTATATTAAAGAGGGCAAGAGCCAGATAGTTTTCGCTATCGGCTGTACAGGCGGAAACCACCGCTCTGTTGCTATTGCGGAAGCGCTTAAAGAGCATTTTGAAAAGAAATGGGATAACGTTTCCGTAAACCACAGGGATATATCAAGAAGCTGATTTTAATATAAAATAAAAAGAGAGGGCGGTGAAGCTTGGTGTCCTTTTCAATGCAGGTCAAAAATGAACTTGTAAAAACAGAATATGAGCAGCAATGCTGCAAAAGGGCGCTGCTTTACGGCCTTTCTCTTTTCGGGAAAAGTTTTTCGGAAAGCAGCGTTTCTCTTCAAACGGAAAATGAACCGACCGCGCTGTTGTTTCAGTCGCTTTTAAAAGATATTTTTAATATTGACGCCACCGTGACGGTATCGCCGCGCGGCAGAAACTATACGGCATCTGTTTCAGAAAAAACAGATGCTCAAAAATTATTCAGAAGTTTCGGGCATGACGGAGCAGGAAGCCTTAAAATAGACCATACCAATTTCAGGTGTGAGGAATGCAGAAAGGCTTTTCTTGCCGGCGTTTTTCTTGCGTGCGGCACTCTTTCAGACCCAAAAAAGGACTATCACCTTGAATTTACAGTTCCTTATTATAATCTTTCAAAAAGCCTTTTTACTCTTTTGCAGGAAATGGAACTCAGCCCCAAGCATACAAACAGAAAAGGTTATAATATCGTCTATTTCAAGGAGAGCGAATCTATAGAAAACTGCCTTTATATGATGGGCGCGTCAGGCTCAATGTTTGAAATGATGAATATAAAAATATTCAAAGATTTCAGAAACAAGGCAAACAGACAGGCAAACTGTGAAACGGCAAATATTAATAAAATGGTAAACGCTGTTGCTGTTCAAATAACCGCAATAGAAAAAATATGGAAATTGAAGGGCAAAAACTTTCTTAATGAAAGTCTTGAAAGCGCGGCTGAACTCAGGTATGAAAATCCTGATTCAAGCCTTGCCGAACTTGCCCAGCTTTGTTCGCCTCCTATCAGCAGAAGCGGACTTAACCACAGGCTAAAAAGAATAGTAGAAATAGCAAACGGGCTCTGATGCCCGTAAAGGGGTGGCTTTTTATGAATTTTAAAGAAGCATTTTCCATTTCTCCTGAGTCAAAAACAGATAATAAATTTGTTTTTGTAAAGGGAAACACACGCATAAGCGTGATTGCAGACAGGCTTTTCCGTGTTGAATTTTCAGAAAACGGAAAATTTACCGATTTGCCTACACAAAAGGTTTGGTGCAGAAATTTTGACTGCCCTGAGTTTGAAACAAGCGTTTCAGGAAACACGGCTGTTGTTAAAACAAAGCTTTGCAGTGTTGCCGTAAACTGCTCAAACGGCAAAGTTCTTTATGCCGAAATATCAGGCAAAAAGATAAAAGACCTTAAAAAAGGAAACCTCGGGGGTACATACAGAACTCTTGACGGAACAGTCGGTGCAATCCCGCTCGGAAAAGGTATCGTTTCAGAAAACGGTACTGCGCTTTTTGATGATTCAAAGTCGCTTCTTATAGATAAGAACGGAGAAATATGCCCTCGCAAAGATAACGAAAAGGATTTGTATATTTTTGCGTACGGCAGGGATTACCGTGCTGCCGTAAGGGATTTTCTGCGCCTTACGGGCGGCGTTCCGCTCATACCCAGATTTGCTTTCGGAAACTGGTGGAGCAGGTACAAGGCTTATACTCAGCAGGAATACATAGATTTAATAAAACGATTTGAAAAAGAGGGAATACCGCTCACCGTTGCCACCATAGATATGGACTGGCACTGGGTGGATATTAAAAAAGAATTTTCAGGCGTGCCCGGAACTAATCCTGCGGATATAAAAAGCGGTTGGACGGGTTACAGCTGGAACACTCATCTGTTCCCTGATTACAGAGAATTTTTAAAATGGCTCAAATCCCAAAATCTCAAAATAACCGTAAACCTTCACCCTGCGGACGGTGTGCGCTTTTTTGAGGATAGATACGCCGATTTTGCCAAATATATGGGCGTTGACCCGAAAACAAAAAAGAAGATACCGTTTGACTGTGCCGACAAGAAATATATGGAAGCATATTTCGAATATCTGCATCATCCCTATGAAAATGAGGGTGTGGATTTTTGGTGGATAGACTGGCAGCAGGGCAAGAAGTCATCGCTTAAAGGGCTTGACCCTCTGTGGGCACTCAACCATTATCATTATCTTGATAACTGCCGCGGCGGCAAAAGGGGAATGATACTTTCCAGATTTGCTCAGGCAGGAAGCCAGCGCTATCCTCTCGGCTTTTCAGGCGATACCACGATAAATTGGAACTGCCTGCGCTTTCAGCCGTATTCAACAGCTGCGGCCGCAAATATAGGCTATACTTGGTGGAGCCACGATATAGGCGGTCATATGCGCGGCAAAAAGGATGATGAACTGTATATTAGATGGGTTCAGTTCGGAGTTTTCAGCCCGGTAAACAGGCTTCATTCAACAAGCAACGAGTTTATGGGCAAGGAACCCTGGAAATACGGCTTTGAGGCAAATAAGATAGTATCTCATTTTCTTCGCCTTCGCCGCAGACTTATTCCCTATATTTACACGATGAATTACCATACACATAAATACGGCAGAGCGCTGATGGAGCCTATGTATTACGGCTACCCCGATTCATGTGAAGCGTATAAATGCCGCAATCAGTATTTCTTCGGCAGCGAGCTTATAGCCGCTCCTATAACAGACCCCGCAGATAAGAAAACAGGCTTTGCCTCTGTAACAGTATGGCTTCCGCAGGGAAGATATACCGATATTTTCACTCGCAGGTCATATAACGGCGGCGGATTTGTAAAAATGTTCCGCCAAGCTGAAAATTTCCCCGTCCTCGCAAAAGAGGGAGCAATAATACCGCTTGATGCGGACGATACCTCAAACGCGGCGCAAAATCCATCTGATTTTGAAATTCTTGCTTTCTCCGGAAACGGAAGTTTCACTCTTTATGAGGACGACGGCGAAACAATGAATTATAAAAACGGCGCGTTTGCCGAAACAAAATTTGAAATAAATACAGCCGAAAAGGATATAATATTCAAAATAAATCCTGCGGACGGCGACTGCAGCGTAATACCCGAAAACAGAAATTATAAAATAAACTTTTTTGATACTGCTTGTGCAGATAACGTAAAAGTATATATTAACGGCATTGAAACAGAGGCAGATGTGCTTACGGATGATTCTGTCTGCGTAACAGTTTGCCATATTGCTCCGTCAGATGCGGTTGAAATAAAAGTTTTCGGTGCTTCTTTGTGCTCTATTAATCATCGTGAGGAGTATATAGAAACCGTTTCAAAATACCATATTGGAAACGAGCAAAAAAAGAAAGTGTTTACAGAAGCGCTTGAAAGCAATGTACTGCCTAAATGCGCGAAAAGATTCAGAGAGCCTCTTGAAGAGCTTGAACGCTGTCTGTAAATTTGTTTTAAGGAAGTATTATTATTATTATGTTTACCCACCTTCATTTGCATACAGAATATTCGCTGCTTGACGGCGCATGCCGTATCGAGCCGCTTGTTCTGCGTGCAAAAGAGCTGGGTATGACTTCACTTGCAATTACCGACCACGGAAATATGTACGGCGCGGTGGATTTCTATAAAACATGCAAAAAGCACGGAATAAAGCCTGTTATTGGCTGTGAGGTGTATGTTGCGCCGCGAACAAGATTTGACCGTGAAAAGGTGCTTGATAAGGATTATAACCACCTTATTCTTCTGTGTGAAAACGAAAAGGGATATAAAAACCTGATAAAACTTGTATCCCTTTCCTATACAGAAGGGTATTATTATAAGCCCAGGGTAGACCACGATATACTTGAAAAATATCATGAAGGGCTTATTTGCCTTTCGGCGTGCCTTGCGGGCGAGATTCCTCAGGCTATTCTTGAGCGTGATTATGAAAAGGCAAAAAATACGGCTTTGTGGTACAGGGATGTTTTCGGAAAAGACAATTATTTTCTTGAACTTCAGGATCACGGCATCAAAGAGCAGAAGATAGTTGCCGATGGTATAAAGAGATTAAATTCTGAAACGGGAATACCTCTTGTTGTAACAAATGACGTGCATTATATCGAAAAAGAGGATTCTAAGATACAGCAGGTGCTTATTTGTATAGCAACCAACCACGTTATCGGTGAGGATACAGGCCTTGAATTTCATTCTCAGGAATTTTATCTTAAATCGGAAGAAGAGATGAAACAGCTTTTCCCCGAGCTTCCTGAAGCCGTTGAAAATACTGCGAAAATTGCCGAAAGGTGTAATTTTGATTTTGAGTTCGGTAAAACAAAATTACCGTATTTTGAAATTGAAGAGGATATAAGCCATTTTGAATATTTCCGCCGCCTTTGCTACGAAGGGCTTGAGAAAAGATATACCGATCCCCCTCAGGAGTATAAGGACAGGCTTGAATATGAGCTTGAAACAGTAAACAAAATGGGGTATACGGACTATTATTTAATAGTGGCGGATTTTGTTTCGTTTGCTAAGTCGCAGGGTATACCCGTAGGGCCCGGCAGAGGTTCCGGCGCAGGTTCACTTGCAGCTTACTGTATGGGGATAACGGATCTTGACCCCATGAAGTACAACTTGCTTTTTGAGCGTTTTTTGAATCCCGAGCGTGTTTCAATGCCCGATTTCGATATCGATTTCTGCTATGAGCGCCGTCAGGAAGTCATAGATTATGTTACACGTAAATACGGCGCCGACCACGTTGCGCAGATAGTAACTTTCGGTACTTTGCAGACAAGGGCGGCTATCCGTGACGTGGGCAGAGCAATGGGGATGCCTTATTCGGCTGTTGATACGGTTGCCAAACTTGTGCCTAATGAATATAAGATCAATATTGATGACGCTGTAAAAAAGTCCCCGAAACTGCGTGAACTTATGGAGCAGGATAACCGCGTTTCGGAACTGTTGGAAACTGCCCGAAAGGTTGAGGGGATGCCCCGAAATACTTCTACCCATGCGGCAGGTGTTGTAATAACACATGACCCGGTTTCTTCGTATGTCCCTCTCGCTACTAATGACGGGCTTGTGGTAACGCAGTATATAATGACCGAGCTTGAGGAACTGGGTCTGCTTAAAATGGATTTTCTGGGTCTCAGAACGCTTACGGTTATTAATGATGCGTCAAAAAAAACGGGAATAGATATTAATAATGTGCCGTTAGATGACCCCGAGGTTTATAAGCTGTTTTCACGCGGCCAGACGGAGGGAATATTTCAGTTTGAATCGAGTGGCATGAAGCAGATGCTAATGAATCTTAAACCCACAAAGCTTGAGCATCTTATAGCCGCAAATTCGCTTTACAGACCCGGCCCCGCAAAACAGATAGATACTTTTGTTGAAAATTCACATCACCCCGAAAAAGTACGCTATTCAGTACCGCAGTTAAAACCTATTCTGGATGATACTTTCGGTTGCATTGTATATCAGGAGCAGGTAATGCAGATACTGCGCTCCCTTGCAGGCTATTCTTACGGCAGGGCTGATGTAGTGCGCCGTGCCATGAGCAAAAAGAAAAAAGATGTCATGGAGGCAGAGCGTAAAAACTTCATTGAAGGCTGTGCGAAAAACAATATATCTTCCGATACTGCAAATTCAATTTTTGACCAGATTACGGAGTTCGCGAAATACGCTTTCAATAAATCCCATGCCGCATGTTATGCGCTTGTGGCGTACAGAACGGCATATCTTAAACGCTATTATCCCGCCCAGTTTATGGCGGCTCTTCTCACTTCCGTTCTCGATTCGGCAAATAAAGTTGCAAGATATATCGCTGAGGGTAAAAGGCTGGGACTGCGGCTTGCAGTGCCTGATGTCAACACATCTATGAAAGGCTTTTCGGCAAACGGAAGAGTTATAAATTACGGACTGCTCGGAATAAAAAATCTCGGAACAGATTTTATTGATGATATTATAAAAGAGCGCAGAAACGGCAGATACAAAGATTTTTTTGATTTCTGCCAAAGACTTCAGACTTCTCATTTTAACCGCCGCGCGGTTGAAAGCCTGATTCGCAGCGGAGCTCTTGATTCGCTTGGCGCCAACCGCCGTCAGATGCTTCAGGCTTTGCCGGTTGTTTCCGCAAATCTTGAGGAACAGCGAAGAAAGACTATGTACGGTCAAGTGGGATTTTTTGAACTGGGTTCCGGGTCTGATTCGTTCGGAATTGATTTTGAACTCCCACAGGTTGATGAATTTCCCAAAGCAGAACTGCTTAAAATGGAAAAGGAAATGACAGGGCTCTATCTATCAGGCCATCCGCTTGATAAATATGACAGCGCCATAAACGCTTTGGGGTATGCTAAAACAGGGGAGCTGCTTGAAGCTGAAAAATCCGATTTGTCAAAATACAAGGACGGCGATACCGTTATCCTTTGCGGAATCATAACTCATATAACAATAAAGCAGACAAGAAACGGGCAGAATATGGCGTTCGTAACAGTTGAAGATATGTTGGGTTCGCTCGAGATAATCGTTTTCCCGAAAATACTTGAAAAGGCATCGGAATTGCTTTATGTTTCAGGCGTGATAACCGTAAAGGGAACATTGTCCGTTGAAGAGGAGAAAGAACCTAAAATACTTGCCAATGTTATATCTCCAGCGCCGGACATGAATGCTTCTGCGAGCCCTGAGGAGGCATCGGAGCAGGCTCCTGTAAATCATAAGAAAGGTAAGCACAGAGGTTTATTCCTGAGGTTTGAAAATGAAAATGACCCCAGAATGGAAAAAGCAAAGGTAATAGCTTCAATTTTTGAAGGCGATTTTCCTCTTTATTTTTATTACAAAGATAAAAAACATTATGAACTTCAGAGCAGGGAATGTTTTACACAGCCTAATGATACTATGCTGAGTGAACTTGCGCGGCTTTTAGGCGCTGAAAACGTAGCATTTATCGAGTGATTCTCTATATAGTATTGACTTTTTTTATTTATGCGAGTACAATAATTTGAGTAACTTTTTAAACCTCTTATTTTAATAATATTAATTTTAAGACTTTAGAGGAGGACTATTTATGAAAACTATTGCTGTTTTAACAAGCGGTGGAGATGCTCCCGGTATGAATGCTGCTGTTCGCGCAGTAGTAAGAACTGCCTGCGTAAACGGTATACGCGTTCTCGGTGTAATCAGAGGTTATAACGGTCTTATCAACGGTGATTTCGTTGAACTGGATCTCCGTTCTGTTTCAGATATAATTCACAGAGGCGGTACAAAGCTTTACAGTGCCCGCTCTGCGGAATTTGCTACTGAAGAGGGAATGAGAAAAGCTATAAGAACTTGCCGTGAGTACGGTATTGAAGGCGTTGTTGTTATAGGCGGCGACGGCTCTTTCCGCGGCGCTCGTGACCTTTCAGAAAGAGGAATTCCCTGCGTAGGTATTCCGGGTACTATTGATAACGATATTGCTTGCTGTGATTATACTATCGGCTATGATACCTGCCTTAATACCATAATGGAATGTGTAGATAAGGTAAGGGATACTACCGAATCCCATGACCGCTGCACAGTTGTTGAGGTTATGGGCAGAAGAGCAGGCTATCTTGCTCTTAACGCAGGTATTGCAGTTGGCGCAACATCAATACTTATCCCTGAGATAGAATTTGATATTCAGAAGGATGTTATTGAAAGAATGAAGCGCACACAGCGCACTGATAAAAAGCATTTCCTTGTTGTTGTTGCAGAGGGCGTAGGCGTTGATGTAACAGAACTTGCAAAGGAAATTCAAAAGAAAACAGGTGTCGAATCACGTGCCTGCATTCTCGGCCATATCCAGCGCGGCGGTTCTCCCACAGTTCAGGATCGTGTAATGGCTACACGTATGGGCAACTATGCCGTTAAGGAACTTCTTATGAAGAATATCGGAAACAGAGTTGTTGCATGCCAAAAGGGCGAGGTTGTTGATTATGATATCTTTGAGGCTCTCAATATGTCAAAGCATATCGATACTCACCTTTATCAGATAGCAATGGAAGTTTCAATTTAACATATTTTTCCATATAAATTCATCCGCCGTAAGCGTTTTGCTTACGGCGGATTTTTTCATATTTTTGCTTTTTTTATAAAATCACAATCAGGATATACTAAAAAAGGTGATTTAATATGAGAAAATTTATAAGGGTTTTAAACGGCATAGTTGCGCTTGCTGTTGCCGTTGTTTTTTCCTTTGTCATTTACGGAAATGCGGCATATCCGGATACGTTTTATGTAAATGATGCATCGGATAATGTCATAGACGAAATTTTTTATCTTACGGATGACGATGAACAAAGTGTAGATTATCAAAGCGCAGAAACAGTAGGAAGCCAAAACAGTGACCTTACGCTTCTTGGAATAATTCCCGTAAAAAGTGAGACCGTTAAAACAGTCAATGAAGATACGGTTCTCGTTTCGGGCGATTCTTTCGGCATCAAACTTTACAGCGACGGTGTTATGGTTGTCGGCACAAAAGATGTTACTTCAGGTTCAGAAACGGTCAACCCGTCAAAAGACGCCGGTATCGAGGTCGGTGATATTATTGTTTCAATTAACGGAGAAAAAGTTTATTCTTCAGACAGGGTTAGCGAGATTTTGAATGACAATAACGGAGAAGCGTTTCAGATAAGAGTCAAAAGAAACGGCGATTACCGTGATTTCTCGCTTGTTCCCGTTTATGTAGAGTCAGAAGGCTGTTATAAAGCAGGTATGTGGGTTCGTGATTCAACCGCCGGAATAGGTACTATAACTTTTTATAACCCCTCAAGCGGGATGATGGCCGCGCTCGGTCACCCCATAACTGATGTTGATACAGGGGAAATAATTCCGATTTTTGACGGCCAGGCAGTTGAAACAACAGTATCATCTGTAACAAAATCAACCGTTAGCGAAACAGGCTCTATTAGCTGTGAGTTCTCGAATAAGGAGATAGGTGTGCTTAATATTAATACTCGTCAGGGTATTTACGGCAAATACAGCAGCAAGGCAGATCTGTCCGACTGCAGCGAATACCAAGTTGCCCTGCCGCAGGAAGTGCACAAAGGATTTTGCCAAATTATCACCACAGTTGATGAAAACGGGCCTCAGGTGTATTCCGCAGAGATTACACGAATCTATCAGAATGATGATGAGAAAAATATGATAATAAAAATAACAGATGAAAAACTTATTGAGAAAACAGGAGGCATAGTTCAGGGAATGAGCGGTTCTCCTATAATTCAGGACGGAAAACTTGTTGGAGCCATAACCCATGTAATTGTGAATAATCCGCTAAAAGGATACGGCGTGTTCGCAAACACTATGCTTGAGCTTTCCGAATGAATATTAATCTGTTCTTTACTGCTGATTAATATTTATATATAAATATTTATAATTAAGTTTTACTTTTTGATTGATAAATAACCGGTGTTATGATAAGATATTAAAGTAATATTCTATTGGAAAGGATGTAGTAAATGGATTATCTTGTATCTGTTGTAATACCGGTCTATAACGCAGAGAAATATCTTCGCGAAGCATTAGATAGTATTATAAACCAGACATACATAAATCTAGAAATCGTATGTGTGGATGACGGCTCAACAGATTCTTCTTTCCAAATTCTTGAAGAATATAAAAATAAGGATTCTCGTGTCATTGTTTACACTATAGAAAATTCAGGCGGCGGTGCTGCCAGAAATTACGGACTTGAAAGAGCTACAGGCGAATATATATACTTTTTTGATGCGGATGATATAGCAAATAAAACGCTTATTGAAAAAGCACTTGCAAAAGCAGTTGAAACTGATGCGGATGTTGTAGCGTTTGATGCATATACATTCAAGAATGATAATATAGAGCTCAGAACTCTGAAAAAAGGTTATAACAGAAATATTTTAAAAGACTTTGAAAAAGATACTTTTTCTTATAAAGATTTTCCAAACAAGATACTTAGTATCATTAATATTGTTCCGTGGAATAAGCTTATACGCCGCGAGATCATTATGGAAAATAATATAAGATTTGATGAAATATCATCAAGCGATGATCTTACTTTTTCTGTTATGTGCGCCGCTGTAGCACGGAAAATAGCTGTCATCAACGAAGCTCTTATAAATTATCGCTTTGGTCGTGAAGGTTCTATCACGTCAACAATGAGTCACAAGCTTTTTAATGTGAGAATTGCGCTCGAAAGCGTGGAGCGTCAGATAAAAGCTCTGCCGTACGCAGAAAAGATAAAGCTTGCGCTTTATTATCTTATTATTGAAAATTACTGCTTTATTTTTTCAAATTACACTTATGATTTTGAAACACAGCAGGCAGAGGATTACTACAATTTTATTCATAGAAGATTTCTTGACGATGAGCTTGGTTCTCTTACATCTGAAGATATTGGTAACATGCGTATCTATGTCATGTATGAATCAATTAAAAAGCATTCTTATGAGGAAATGCTCATACTGCGCTCACGTGATATTACAGTAACTCTTACAAGTTATCCTGCAAGAATATCGTATGTTCACAGCGTTATAGAAAATATAGCTGCACAGAGTCTGAAACCCACAAGAGTACTGCTTTGGCTTTCAAAACCCCAGTTCCCGAATGGAGAAGAAGATCTTCCGCAAAATCTTTTGGACTGCGTTAACAGGGGCGAGGTGCAGATCAGATGGTGTGATGAGGACTTGCGTTCACACAAAAAATATTTCTACACTATGCAGGAATATCCTGATGATATAGTAATCACGGTTGACGATGACCTTGTTTACCCGTCTGATATGATATTTAATCTTTACCAGTCGTACCTTGCTTTTCCGGACTGTGTAAGCGGAATGCGCGTTCATGTAATAGGCGCAGACAGGAAAAACAAAAAAATTATCGGTTATTCAAAATGGCTGAAACAGTATGACAGGGAAATATTGATACCCTCCACTCAGTTTTTCGCAACAACAGGAGCAGGGTGCTTGTTCCCTCCGGGTTCTGTGGACAGCCGTGCTTTCAATAAGGAAAAAATATTCGAACTCTGCCCGTACGCGGATGATATCTGGATGAATTTGATGGTGCTTGCAAAAGGTGTCAAAACCGTATGCGCCGTAAGAAATTTTGGGCTGAGATATTCTGCGCCGCAGGAAAACTCTCTTTTTGTTCTTAATTCGTCAAACAACAAAAACGAGGAGCAGTTCAATGCTGTAAAGGATTGGCTTGAAAAAGACTTGGGGTCTAATTATTTCTTTGATCAAGTCAGCAATCACTGCGGTGATTTCGATCTGAATGATCCCATTACTCTCATAGATTACGCGGAATATCTGCGTAAAGAGAAAATGCAGGCAGATAAAAAGCTGTTCAAAACCTATGCTGAAAAATCCGAAATCAACGCAAAGCTTAAAACTACTTATGAAGAAAAAGCAGAGCGCGGAGTTGAGATTAGGGAACTCAATAGGGAAAATGAAAAGCTTATATCTGAAGTTGATAATCTTAAAAAAAGACTTGAGAAGTTTGAAAGTTCAAATATTTTCCGAATGTACACATCTCTCAAACGTATTTTTAAGCGCAAATAACCAGTTAGTTACAGGAGAAATTTATGTTACCAGCAATTAAGGCAAGAGATAAAAAATTGCCGTGGATATTGATTTTATCATTTTTAATTCCCGCTGCAGTAATTTGCGCGGTGTACATCATAAACGGCGTTGATCCTTTCGGGAACATGTCTATTCTTTATGCTGATGCAAAAATACAGTATAAGGATTATTACGGCTACCTTTGGGAGGTGCTTCACGGCAATGCAAGCCTTGATTATTCGGCCTCCAAATCACTCGGGGGGCAGATGGTAGGCCTTGTAGTTTATTATCTTACCTGCCCGCTGAACCTTCTTTTATATTTCATAAATAAGTCTCAGATACCGCTCTTTCTTAGCATTGTTACTGCCGTAAAAATAGCTTTTTCAGGGCTTACGGCATCATACTTTGCAAGAAAAAGATTTAACACTCCGGCACTCGCAAGCATACTTATTGCAAGCTGTTATGCTTTAAGCGAGTACAGCTTAGAGTACAGCCATAATATAATGTGGCTTGACGGCGTCGTTATGCTACCTCTTGCGTGCCTCGGTGTTTACGAATTATTATACAACAACAAAAAAGGTCTTCTTTTCTTTTCCGTTTTTGCCGCCATTTTCTCGAACTGGTATTCAGGATATATGGTGTGCCTTATGACCGGTTTCTGCTTCATTTTTGAAATTGCACAGAAATATGATTTCAAAAATTTCAAAGGCGTTATTAAACCTGTTGTAAAAGATACCGTTCGTGTGGCTTCTGATATGATTCTCGGCGTCCTTGCAAGCGGGATAATTCTTGTTCCCGGACTTCTTTCCCTTGTGGGCGGAAAAGCAAACGGAAAAATGATATCGGGCATTATAAACGTGCGCTTTATTGAAAGTCTAAAAGGCTTTATGATAAATGCTGACGCCAATAAAAAAGATGCACCCATTATGTATTGCGGTGCAATAATACTTGTGCTTGCCGTTTATATGTTCCTTGATAAAAAGACGGATGTTAAAAAGAGAGTTTTATCAGCCGTTTCCTTTGCGTTTATGCTGTGCAGTTTCTGCTTTGACCAGCTCAATATCATGTGGACAGGCTTTGTTAAAAGTTATTCTTATCAGTTCAGATGGGCGTTTGTTTTCATTTTTCTGATGATATATTTTGCCTGCGTCTGTGTAAATGAAATAAGAAAACACGGGTTTGACAAGATTACAATGTTCAAAGCTCTTGGCATAATTACCGCTTTGTTCCTTGTTCTCGACGCAGCCGAATTTACCAAGAAAACACTTGTTTCGTATTTTTATATTGCGCTTATCATAGCTTACGGAATTGCAGTAGTCGTAATGTATGCGCTGAAAAACAAAAGATTTCTCAAAAGCGCTGTTGCTCTTGCAATTTGTGTTGTAACTATTGCGGAGCTTACTTATAACGGTGCAAAGGTTTTTGAGATGCACGTAGTTGATAAGAAAGATGATTTTGTTAATTATACAAATGAGATGGAATCTGTTATAGATGACATACAGACAAATGATACATCTTTTTACAGACTTGAAAAGAATGCGAGCTATCTTACTGAATTAGGCAGAAATGTAGCAAGCAGTGAAAGCTTTATGTATAACTATAGCGGCATTTCCGGATATACATCAACATATGACGCAAATGTTGATATCTTCCTTGCTAAAATGGGCTATTCTGATTCAACCAGTATAACACCGGAAAATCAGACAGAAAAGAAATATAACGCAACTGAAACATATTGGAATTCACCTCAGTTAGTTATGGATAGTATTTTGGGCATCAAGTATCAAATACTTGATAAGTCGGCTCCGGGTCTTGAGGAATACGATCACGATTCTATTCTGGATGGAAGATACAAAGTATATGAAAATCCTTATGCGCTTCCTCTTGCTTTCAATGTTTCTTCCGATTTGTATAATGATATCGAATACGGTCAAAATCCTTTTGAAAATCAGGAAAAATTTGTGTCTGCGGCGCTCGGAAAAGATGTATCGCTCTTTTTCAAACCCGATTATAAAAACGGGACAATGAGCAATAATGAGCAGAAAATAACCGTTCATATAAAGAAAGACGGGCCGCTGTATTTTTATACTGATCCCAGTGAGTGCCACGAAAAATCAACGGGAGATGCGTGCCAGCTTTATGTAGACGGCGAAAAAATTGACAGAATCTGTATGCGCTTTTGTACTAATGCCATTTATCTTGGCGATTATAAAGCAGGGGATACTGTTAAAGTTTCAATCAAAATGTATCCGGGAGAAGATGGAAAAGAAAAAACACATAAAGTTTATCTTGAACAGCTTGATGTTTCAGCTGCTGAAAATGCTCTCAAAGAGCTTGCTTCAGGCAGCAGCTCAACACTTAATTTCAGCAAAAACACTGTTTCCGGAACTTATGAAACAGAAAACGATTCAACAGTTCTTCTCACCGTGCCGTATACCGACGGATGGGATCTTTATGTGGACGGAGAAAAGTATGATTATTCCCAGATAGGCGATACTTTTATAGGAATTGATCTTTCAGCAGGTTCACATCAGATAGAAATGAAATATACTACTAAGCACAGAAATGCGGGTATTGCGTCCTGCGTTGTGGGCTTCGGCGGATTTGCCGTATGGTGCGCAGTGGATATTCTTAAAAGAAGAAAATCAGAGGTTAAATAAGTGCCGCTCGAATTTGTAAGAAACGATATTACAAAAATGGAATGTGATGCCATTGTTAACGCGGCGAATGAAAGCCTGCTCGGCGGCGGGGGAGTGGACGGTGCCGTTCACCGCGCCGCAGGACCGGCTCTTCTTAAAGAGTGCAGAACTCTCGGCGGCTGCAAAACAGGCAGTGCAAAAATAACAAATGGCTATAATCTTAAATGTAAATATATTATACATACGGTTGGTCCTGTTTGGCGCGGCGGCGGATATAATGAGGAACAACTTCTGAGAAGCTGTTATTCTTCTTCCCTGAGCCTTGCAAAGGAATACGGCAGTGAAACCGTTGCTTTTCCGATTATATCATCAGGTGTTTACGGTTATCCTATGCGTGATGCGGTAAGAGTTGCCGTTGATACCATTGCCGATTTCCTTATGGAAAACGATATGCTCGTTTACCTTGTGTTCTTCGGAAATAACGCGCTGTCAGCAGGCAGCAAACTTGTCAGCGGAATAAAACAGTATATCGACGATAATTATGTTGAACTCCATACTGACAGCGATTACGAGCGAATGCGCCGCAGTCAGTGCAGTATAACGCTTGAAAGCTGCCCTTCTGTACACGAAAAAGTGTATGCGCCCTCTGCTTTGTCACAGCAGGATGATGAGCTGCTTTCATCGGATATGGCAACCGGAGGTTCTCTTTCAGGGTATCTTAAAAACGTCAAAGATGAAAGCTTTTCGGAAATGCTGCTCAGAAAGATTGATGAAAGCGGCATGACGGACAGCGAGTGTTACCGTAAAGCGAATATTGACAGAAAGCTGTTCTCAAAAATACGCAGTAATCCGTCTTACAGACCGAGTAAACCAACTGTTCTTGCGTTTTGTATTGCTTTGCAGCTTCCCATTTCCGAAACGCGCGAAATGCTTTTAAAGGCAGGATTTGCACTTTCACACAGCAGTGTTTTTGATATTATCGTTGAGTACTTTATTATTAACGGTATTTATGACATATATAAATTAAACGAAACACTATTTGAGTTTGACCAAAGTCTGCTCGGCAGTGTCGGATAATTTTCTGTATTTATTTGAATATCATCATTAAACGGTTCGCTTTTGCGGGCCGTTTTTTTGTCGCCTGCAAAGCGACCGATAATGTTCTCCTTTTTGATATAATGCGCTTGTAATGATAAATCAAATGTGTTGCACTTCTTGGAAACGGCGTTTTGAATGTACGTTTCTGTCTGTGCTTTCACAGCAGGCAGCCTGAAAAGAATAACAAATTATCCGCTTCGGCGGAATTTTAATGAAAGGAAATATTATTATGAAAAAAATAAATGTTAAATCAAAGAAAAACGAAAATGACCTCACTGAACTCGTTTTCATTCTTGACAGAAGCGGATCTATGGCAGGGCTTGAAAAAGATACTATCGGAGGTTTCAATTCACTGCTCGAAAAGCAGAAAAGTGAGAGCGGAAAAGCACTTGTGTCTACCGTCCTTTTTGATAATGAGAGAAAAGTACTGCACGACAGAGCTGATATTTCCACCGTTTCCCCAATAACGGAAAAAGATTATTATGTTTTAGGATCAACAGCCCTGCTTGATGCAGTCGGATTTGCTATTCACCATATGGGCAATGTCCACAAGTATGCCCGCAAAGAGGATGTTCCGACAAAAACACTTTTCGTTATCGTTACGGACGGTATGGAAAACTCAAGCTGTTTTTATACAGCTAACAGGGTAAAGCAGATGATAGAAAGGCAAAAGGAAAAGTACGGCTGGGAGTTTATGTTCATAGGCGCAAATATAGACGCTGCCGAAACTGCTTCAGGTATCGGCATTTCTCCTGATTGTGCCGCAGATTATAAAGCGGATTCTGTTGGAACAGACGCACTTTACGAAAATGTTTGTATGGCGGTTTCAAATTTTCGCAGCAGCAATGATATGGGAAAAGAATGGCGTGAAAACCTTTATAAAGATTCTAAAAGAAAATAAATATTATTATAATATCTTTTTTAAATAAATAACTCCAGCCACTTGCGCCATGCTCAGCGTTGATGTAAAATATTAATCGGAGGTGTAAAAATGGCTGGAAAAAGTGCTCTTACCAAAAAGAAGAAAACGGGATACGCTTTCGGTATTTTCACCGAATCGCTTATCTATAATATGTTTTATACATATTATTTAACGTTTCTTATTGAAATAGTCGGTATAAAGCCGGCGTTCAGCTCAATCATTATTTTTATTTCAATCGCATGGGATGCTGTAACAGATCCTATGATAGGTAACTATACTGACCGCCCCGGTGTTGATAAACGCAAGGTTATGAAAATGTCGCTCATACCTCTTGGGTTGATTTTTATAATCGCATGGTCAAGCATAGGCGCCGGTCTTTCCTCTCAGCTTGCAAAAATTCTGCTTTATACATTAATCACAATGTGCCTGTGGGTATTCTATACCATGTATACAATTCCTTACTACGCCGTTGTTGCCGAGATTACAGAGGATTATGATGAGAGAACAGAGATACGTTCTTTCTCTTCACTTCTCAATGCGGCGGCAGTTGGTCTTGGAAATATTCTGCCCGCACTTGTGCCGACAGTTGCTATAATTCTTACTCCTAAGTTTGAAAGCAACGCATATGCCGTTATAGCGGCTCTTATCAGCATTATGGCAGTAGCGCTTGGATTTGTCTGCTGTAATTCATTAAAGGGTGTCTACGAGCCTAAAAAGGCAGTTCCCGGGCAGTCAACCGGCTCAATAAAGGAAACATTCAAGGCTTTCGGCGGAATACTCAGAATGAAACCCGCAAAATATTTTCTGTTCTTTGTATTCTTCTTCCTTGCAACTTCTTCAATGATTCAGTCAAACCTTACTTATATGGTAATCGACTGTATCGGAATGGATTATGATACAGGTATTGTTGCGGTTATAATTTCACTTGTGGTTTCAATGGCTATCGTTGTTCCCATTGTTGAAAAGGTTGCTCATAAAAAAGACAGACGCTTTGCCGCTATCCTGTTTCTTTCAATAGCGTGTGCAGGCGAAGTGCTTATCAAGATAGTAGGTCTTGATGCAGAAATAGGCGGCTTCAGAATAATGTGCGTTGTTGCACCCGCCGTTCTCGGAATAGGCACGGGCACTTTCTGGACTTTGTTCTATTCCATGGGCTATGATCTTGTTGAGCTTGATGAATTTATTACAGGTACCAGAAAAGAATCGTCAATCACCGCTCTTCCTCAGCTTGTTCAGAAATTCGGCTCGGCATTCGGTATCCTTATGGCAGGCGTTCTGCTCGGTGCGTACGGCTATGATTCTTCGGGAGATATAGCAGGCTCGGAATCTCTTATTCAGCAGGTTACCGATCCCAAAATTGTAAACGGTATGGAGAATATTTCAACAATAATCCCTGCAGCAATGCTCTTTGTGGCAATTATTTTTGCCGTTCTTTATCCAATGACAAGGGAACGTGTAAACGCCCTTATGGTTCAGCTCAGAAAAAAGAGAAACGGAGAAGAGTATACTACAGAGGGATTTGAAAAGCTTCTTTAATTTCTTAGATAAACTGAATTGTTAAATTTAAAGCCCCGCTTAAACATTAAGTTTAAGCGGGGCTTTTTTCAGTACCTTATATACACGGCCATTTCATTTTCACCGCGGTTTGCCCATTTGTAATACGGTATGAATTTCAGAAGCACAAGTTTTTCACGTGGTTCTCTGTATTCGCTGTAAAGAGCCTCACTGTCAGGCTCCTGCCTGTAACCGTTTGCGAAAATATTTTCGCCGTCAAAAGAAAACTTTGGGCTCTTTGCAAGTCTAAGTAAATGCAGGTCTGAGGCGTTGTCATTTTCTTCAAGGCAGTAAACGAACGGCCCTCTCGTAACTGCAACTTTTCCCGTGTTTTCACGCACCCTTGAATTACACTTCATTATTTTAATGCGTGGGTTGAAGTTCGCTTCTATCGTCTGAGCACCGTCAATTTCAAAATAAGCGTAGCCGTCTTTTATAAACGGGTTTTTAACGCTGAATTCGAAATTATCACACCATTCGGGAATTCTGAAAGCTATCTTTGAAGGCTTTTTGGGCTTTATCTTTACGATGACCCTGCCGCTGTTCAGATAATCGCTGTCAACCTCTATCTGTGCAAGTCGGCAGTCGGCAGTACAGCTCTCATACAGATTTATAAAAACAGTGTTATCACTTTCGGTAAAGCAGTATTCACCAAGATCTGAAATGAGGCGCGCAATGTTCGGCGGGCAGCAGGCACAGTCAAACCACTTTTGTCTAACTGGTTTTATATGACTTCTCCTTCCGTCAAGCGCAAGAGTTTTCGGCTCTGCCTCAAGCGGATTGGTGTAGAAAAACGATTTTCCGTCCTCTGCCATACCTGCAAGCACACAGTTGTAAAGGCTTCTTTCAGCCGCATTGAAATATTTTGAGTTGAAATCCGCCTGCATCATTCTCCTTGCAAAAAATATAAGTCCTACCGCGGCACAGCTTTCCGCGTACGCCGTGGCGTTTGGCAGGTCATAGGCATATGTAAATGCCTCGCCGTCTTTTGTTGAGCCTATTCCGCCTGTTATATACATTTTTCGTTTTGTTATGTCATCAAACAAAGCCTTGCATGAGTCAAAAAGTTTTTCATCTTCGTCTATCCTTGCAAGGTCTGCCATAGCGGTGTAAAGATAAACTGCTCTTACCGCGTGGCCGACTGCCTCTTTTTGCTCTCTTACGGGCAGATGTGCTTGGTTGTATTCATATTTTGTCCTGCCTTCGGGAGTGCTTTCTCCGCGCTCAATGTCAAAATAATACGGCCTTGTTCCGCGCCTGTTTATCAGAAGCCTTGCAGTGTCAAGATACGCTTTCCTGCTCGTTGCCTCATACAGCTTCAGCATGCCTTCTTCGGCAATGGGGTGGCCTCCATATCCTGCTTTGCCGTTTTCTCCGAAAACTTCACATATAAGGTCTGCAAATCTTGACGCAATGTCAAGAAGAGTGCGCTTTCCTGTTACGCTGAAATGTGCGCAGGCAGCTTCTGCAAGGTGCCCGAAGCAGTAAAGCTCGTGGAAATCCCGCAGGTTTTCAAATCTTGCGGAGGGGTTGTTTATAGTATACAGCGTGTCGCAGTATCCATCGCTTTCCGCCGCTTTTCCTATAAGCTCAATGGCATTGTCAACGGCTTTTTCAAGTTCTTTGTCCGGGTGATTTTGAAGAGAGTATGACGCGGCTTCAATCCACTTGTATAGATCAGAATCCTGAAATACCCAGCCTTTGAATGCACCTGGGGCGGAATTATCATCTGTATAGTGCCATTTGTCGGTGGGATAAACGGGCGTATCTATTCCGCGGTTTCTCTGTTCTTTCGCTTTTGCGGCTTTTCTGAAGTTTTCCATACAGCGGCTCGGCTCTGCGCCGTCCACTCCGTCCTCAAGAGCTTTGCGCTGATAGGGGATTACCTCTTTCCTTACAAGCTCCTGCTTTTCTTTCCAAAAAGAATTTTTTATTTTTACATTTGAGTTTTTAATTGTTTTGGCGTTTTGCATATTGCCCTCCGAATATAAAAAAGCCGCCGCTTTTGTGCGGCGGCAGCCTAAAAACAGTCAGGGAGATATTTTGACTGTTAAGCGGCAAAATCATAATCATCATTATAATATGCACTGCTTGCCTGTGTTCCCTGATGTAAAACACGCTCGCTTTCCGGCATACTGCTCCTTGCGTTTCTCAGCTTTTTCTGCTGACGAGCTTCTCTGCTCAGAAATACCGCGCTGAAAATGATTGCAAGCACTGCAAGTTCAGCGGCAAGAACAAGGCGCATTTCGCTCTGGCTCAGTTCCTCAAAAAGCCTGAATGGGAGCGACATTACACCGAAACCCGCGGCGGCCGTTGCAACAAAAAGTGAAATATTTTTGATTGTATCTTTTATAAAGTTTTTCATATTGCATTCTCCTTTTTTCGTGGTTTTTCCTTACATTTTTCATTTTACACGAATAAGATTTAAATGCAATATGCAAAACATGTATAGTCCTTAAATAAGGACTTATAGAACAAAAATTCTATTTTTCTATTGACTTTTTCAAAGCGTCTGCGGCGCTTTCCAATTTGCTCTGCTGTATTCCTCCCGGACTTAGGACAAGCGTTATCATACCGCTTTCGTATTTTTCAATATAAAGCTTTATTCCGCTTTTTTCAAATGTGTGTTCATCCCCGTCAAAAGGAACGTGCAGAATTACCTGAAGCAGATTTTCACTGATTTCTATTTTACAATCGGGAAACTTATTTTTCAATATACTGTAAAAGATTTTTGTTTTTGAAGTGTAAAATCTTCTCGTCTTTCTTATTTGCGCCATAAGTCTGCCGTCCCTGATAAAACTGCAAAGCGCCATCTGTTCTGTTTTGCTGGCAGTTTGGCTGAATTTGTAAATGTTTTGTCTGTACTTTTGAGCAAGCTCGTTTGTAAGTATCATAAAGCTTATTCTTATTGACGGCAGCAGAAGTCTTGAAAAAGAACCTAAATATACAACGTTTCTTCCGCCGGACAGCGCGTAAAGCGACGGGGTGGGGCGGCTGTTGTACTGAAAATCACTCTCGTAATCGTCCTCTATAACAAGACTGCCGTTTGCAGCCGAATATTTTGTAAGCTCGATTCTGCGTTTGTTGGGCATAACATCACCCCATCGTGTCATGTGAGAGGGGGAGACGTAAATAATATCTGCGTCCTTATATCTGTAACGCACATCAAAGCCGTAGTCCTCAAATAAGGCAGTACCCTGCACAAAACTTCTGTCAGGCAGTGAAACGGTCTGTCTTTTGTCAATCAGTGAGCACAGAACATGAAGCAGACTTTGCGTGCCTGCGCCTATAACAATTCTGTCAGGTGAAGCGGCAACATTTCTCTTTTTCAGAATATATTCGGAAATTGCTTCCCGCAGTTCTGTTTCGCCCTGCGGTTCACTGTATGACAGCAGTTTTTGATTTTGCCTTAGAGCCGCTTTCATGTGCCTTCTCCATTCATCAAAATCAAAACTTTCGGGGTCTGCCGCTGTTCCGCTGAAATTATAAATTATCTCGTTTTTTTCAGTAAGGCTTACTGCCTTTCGTTCTCCCGGACTTTTGTATGAAACATAGTAACCGCTCTGCGGTTCACTTATTATGTAGCCGTCCTCCGCAAGTGCAAAATATGCGTTCTGTATTGTAGTTCTGCTCACCGAAAAAAGCTCGCTTGCCTTTCTGACGGACGGAAGCTTTGAACCGTAAACTATTTGGTTCGCCGTTATTCTGTTTTTTATATAATTGTATACCTCAATGTATTTGCTCATAACTGTACCCTAAAAAAATATTAAAATTGCGTATATAAATAATGACGATAATATTATATAATGCATTTAAACGAAAATCAATAACGCATATAAAGGTATGTGATTTTATGAAAAGATGTGCTGTTATAAATGATATTTCGGGATTTGGCAAATGTTCGCTTGCCGTTCAGATACCGATTCTTTCGTCATTAGGAATAGAAGTGCACCCCGCGCCAACGGCCGTTCTTTCAAATCAGACGGCATACGGAAGCTACTGCAGCCATGATATGTCAGATTTTCTTGAGCCGTGTTTTGAGCAGTGGAAAAAACTTTCCGCTCGTTTTGATGCTGTGCTTACGGGATATTTTGCTTCCGCTCGGGAAGTCAAAACAGTTATGCAGTATTTTGCAGATACGGATGCTCTGTTTGTTGTTGACCCCGTTATGGGTGATGACGGAGAACTGTATAACGGCATAACCGGCAGTCTTTGTAAAGAGATAAAAGAACTCGCATGCCGAGCCGACGTAATCACGCCTAATCTGACGGAACTCAGACAGCTTACTGGTGAGGAGGATACCCGTAAGGCGGCGAATATAATGCTTGAGAGCGGAAATAAGGCAGTTGTTTTGACGGGTGTTCAGGAAAGCGGTATGATAGGCAGTACCCTCTATACAAAAAACGAACAGCGCACTTTCCTTTCTCCGAAAAGGGGCGGATACTTTTCGGGAACGGGGGATATTTTCGCGGCTGTGCTAACGGGCAAAATGCTTGCGGGCTCATCTGTTTTTGAGGCGGCGCGCTTTGCGGGCGATTTTATTTCCGATGTAATCGCCGAAACAAATACCGAAGATCCTCAGAACGGTGTGGATTTTGAAAAAAAGCTTGGTGATCTTGTGTGAAAAAAACAACTAAAAATATATGTTTTGCCGCAATGTTTGCCGCAATGATATTTGGGCTTACAATGCTTCATGTGCCGATAGGAGCGGGCGGATATATACATGTAGGAGATGCTGTGATATATGTGACAGCAATGCTTATGGGAGGCCCGTGGGCATTTATTTCGGCGGCAATAGGCGCGGCATGTGCCGATATAGTTTCAGGCTTTGCTGTTTACGCAGTTCCTTCGGCAATCATTAAAATTCTGATAGCAGTGCCTTTTGTTTTGATTTCAAAAAAGCAGTCCAAGCTTCTGTCTGTGCGTTCTGCGATTTTTACAATCATTTCAGGGGTTATTACGGTGCTCGGATATTTTGCCGCGGATCTGATTTTATACAGAGAGGGCGCAATTGCCGATCTTCCTGCAAATATTATTCAGGCGGCAGGCAGCGCCGTAGTGTTTATAGTTCTTGCTTTTGCGCTTGACCGTGCGGGAATAAAGCAAAGATTTGAAAAGGAGATTGAATTATAATGGCTGATATAATCTATTCATGGTATGGAAATACATATTTTAATATTACAAATAAGTGTCCCTGCAACTGTGCTTTCTGCATACGCAAAAAGAGTGATGCCGTAGGTGATGCAAAGCGGCTGTGGCATGATACAGAGCCGACTTTTGATGAGATAAAAGCCGCTGTTGACGCCTATGATTTTACAGGCGTAGAAGAGGCTGTTTTCTGCGGCTACGGAGAGCCTACAAACGCTTATGACAACCTGATTAAAACTGCAAAATACATGAAAAAGCTTTATCCGAATATCAGACTTCGTATAAATACAAACGGCCTTTCAGATCTGATAAACTCTAAACCCACCGCACAGGAAATATGTTCTGTTATAGATGTTATATCCGTTTCTCTCAATGATCCTGATTCTGATAAATATGATAAAATAACAAGAAATGTATATCCCGGCAAAGCTTTTCCCGCAATGCTGAAATTCACAAAGGATTGTGTTGCCTGCGGTGCAGAGGTGTGGATGACGGTTGTTGATGTTATTCCGCCCGAGGATATTGAAAAATCACGTAAGATATGCGAGGAGTGCGGCGCGCATTTCCGTGTTCGTTCATATGAAATAGGCAGATAAAAGAAAGAATATAACCTAAAAATAAAAACCGCCTTGCGTTTTGCAAAGCGGTTTTTGTTGTTTATTAAACTGTGGCATCCGCAAACTGCGGCAATTTTTCGTGCGGCTTTATGATGTGCGGTTCATTTTCTTCATAACATCTGCTTATTGCCTGAGCCAGTCCTATGATCATCATAAACAGTATTATCTGCTTCGGCGAGTTGAATATATAATCGGTAAGGCCGAAACCAAGATACATAACAAAGCTTGTGAAAATATAGAATATCAGGTCATATCTTTTTCCGTTAGGTGCTTTAGTTTTGAAAAGCTTTATCACCGTCATTATAATTATGGCAAAAAGAACTATTATGCCGATAATTCCGAGTTCCGCCCAAATCTCAAGCACAAAATTGTGGGCGTGCGGTTTGTCAAGCCCGTATTCTTCAAACAGGAAATTGCCTGTGCTTTCACAGCCAAAGCCCAGACCGCCGAAGAATACCCTTATGTTTTCGGTTATGTAATCCGCAACGCTGTCCCATATCACAAAGTGATTTGCAGAGGATTGCTTTGCGGCTTTTGAGCTGCCGCTGCCGCAGCCTCACGATGAGCTGTACTGCTTCCTGCTGATTTGTGCGGCAGTGAAACAATTCCGTATCTTGTCAGCATTGACGGAAGAATTATCAAAACCGTAGGTATAATGATTGTAAATAATGCTTTTCCGTGCCTTTTTATCAGCACGATAAACATAAATACCCACCCGGCAAGAGCTATAACACATCCCGCTCTTGTCATTGTGGAACTGAGACCTGCGCTTATAAACAGGTTTATAAAGAAGTAAAATATTTTATGTTTCTTTTCTTTCGAGTTGAGAAACAGGTAGACTGACAGCGGATATACAAAAACAAGATATGTAGCAAGCAGGTTCGGATTTGAAAAGAAGCCGCTTGCACGGTCAGCAAAAGTGTTGGTCCTTATTTCAAAAGGAAGCCAAGTGTATACAGCTTTGTCAAGAGCTTTGTATATAGGGGTAGGAAGCACGAAATTACTTGTAATATAGCCGGCTTTGCACAATGCATATGTGCACACCTGCACAGTGCCTACAATTCCGTTTATCGCACCGCTAAATACAGCGGCTTTAAGTATATCGTCAATCTTTTGCTTTGTGTCTGCAAGATTGTATATCATAACGAGTATCAGGAACACGGCCCACCACAGTCCTGCGGTGCCTAACGTGTCAAGAACAGTATCGCTCCATACAGCGCTTGCAAGCGCAATGCACATAAAAGCCATAACGGCTTTTCCTATTGTGCCCACCTTTGCCTTTCGCCCTTCGCGGGACCATTGAACTTTAAATACAATGAACGCCGCAAACAGTAAAAACGGGCTTATGTATTCCGGCAGTATGGGAAACAGGAATACCGTGGCAAGAAGCCACCGCCAAGCGGGACTGCCCTGCCAATGGTTCGTCAGTTGCATATAAAGCATCATTCTCCGATAGAATTTACGGTGTATACCACCGCATGATTCACATAATACTACATTTTAACTGTCTTTTCAACAAAAATATTTCTATGTTAAAAATATTAATATTTCCATAACTTTTTATTATTGAAATAACTTTATGCTTAGTGTATAATTAATTGTATTTTATTTTGTAAGGAGTGTCCTTATGAGCGATAAAGACCTTAATAATGAACTTGATGAAAAAATGAACGGCGAAAGCAATGATTACCCGGAAACAGAAAAGTTTGACGGTTCTCAGGAATCTCAGAAAAACGATTTAGAAGTTTCTGAAGATGTTTCGGCTCAATCTGAAGAGGCTGATCCCGGATCACGTCATATAGAGTATGAGCAAAACGATAACTGGCAGTTTGATGCCAGCGCACCTGCGGCAGAAAACAGTGTTCTTAACGGTGTAGACGGTGTTGAGTTCGAATTTGACAACGCTGCAAAGAACGCGCAGAAAACAGAGCAAGGCGAAGTAGTTACCGAGATAAAATCACAGAATATCGTTGTCAAGAAAGGGCAGATTACCGTTATTCTGTCAACTCTGTTGGCTGTTGCTGTAATAGCTCTGCTCGTAGTTCTCGGTATTCGCTATTATACTATGCCAAACAGCAATGAAAAAATGAACCCCGGCAATGTTGCTATGACTGTTGGAGATATCGATGTTTCCGTGGGCTTGTATAATTATTACTATGACAGTATCGTGTACGAATATACTTATTATGCGAATTACGGCTATTATGATCTTGATTCTTCTGCCGATTTTGCCAATCAGTACACAACAGATCAGGACGGCAACTCCATTTCGTGGCTTGACCTGTTTACTGAGACCACAACACAGAGAATTAAGCTTAATACCATGTATTACCAAAAGGGCCTTGAGGCGGGCATAACCCTTACTGACGAGCAGAAAGAAGAAATAGAATCACAGCTTGATATGGTTAAGGAGAGCGCTTCATCCGCAGGTCAGGGAGTAAATGAGTATACAGAAGAAACATTCGGCGCTTATTGCGGCCTTGAAACACTGCGCACATATATGGAGCAGTATTATATAGCCGGCACTTATTACAATCAGTATTGCATTACTGAAAGACCTACAGATGAGGAAACGGACGCGTATTTTGCCGAGCATGAAAACGATTATAAGTCATGCTCTTATGCTTTGATAGAGCTGAACTATGATACGACGGATGAAACTACCGAGCAGGAGAGTATCGAAAGCGCAAAGCAGTATATGTCACAGATTACTGATGTAGATTCTATGCGCGCCATAATACCGGAGGCATGCGCCGATCTTATTGACCGCTTTATCTCTGCAGGTTACTTTGATACCGAGGATGAGGCTGTAACCGCTCTCAGCGAATCAGTAGAGGCAACATCGGCAAGAACGGATGTAGAAAGTTCTTTCGGTGAGGATATAGCGCAATGGCTGTTCAGCGAAGACACTGCAGTCGGCAGCACAAATTATTATGTAAATGAAAATGTCGGCGTTATTGATGTTATTCTTAAAACAAGCCAGCCGTTCCTTGAGGATGGCAACAATGTTTATTCAGTTCGCCATATACTTGTAATGCCGGAATCCGCTTCTGAAGATGAAGAAGACAGCAGTACGGATGCATCCGGTCAGCAGGAGTATACGGAAGAAGAATGGGCAGCTGCTTATGAAGAAGCTCAGAAGATACTCGAAGAGTATAACAAGGGCGATAAAACGGAACTTTCGTTTGCGCTTCTTGCTGAGAAATACAGTGATGATACAGCATCTACTTCAGCAGGTTCAAGCGGACTGTACGGCGGTGCTTACGAGAATATCTCTCCAGGTTCATCAACAGAGAATTTTGAAAGCTGGGCGCTTGATTCTTCACGCAAATACGGTGATGTGGATATAGTTAAGACAGAATACGGCTATCATATAATGTTCTTTATTTCATATTGCCCTGACTATATGTATACAGCACAGCAGGATTGCTTGAATGAAAAATCGCTGGAACTTCTTGACTCAACAGAGCTTAAATCCGGACTCGGCATGAGAAATGTAAATTACGCGTCGCCGGACAGCTCTTATGTAGCAAAGCAGGACTCATCACAGTATTAAAATTTTTCTTGTAATATTATGCAATTTAGTGTAAAATGATATACAAACAAATTCATTTTTAGGTTAGGATGAAGAAAATGGCTAAAAAAGATTTAAATGAGGATATTTTGAGCGGAGGTTCAATATCCGGTTCGGAAAAAAAGAAAAAGAGCGTTTCTAAAGCGGCAATGTCTGAAAAGAAGGCAAAAAGAGTCGCTGAAAAGAGAGCTAAGCTTGAAAAAGAGATAAAAGAGCTCAAAGATAAGCGCGATTCCGAAACGGATGAAAAGGCAAAAGCCGCGCTCAGCAAAAAAATCGATTCCGCTAAAAATAAACTTGATGCCCTTAACGGCAAAAAGAGCGGTATCGCAAATAATCAGTTAAAAGTAATCAAGAGCGTTGTTGCGGTAGTTATCGTTATCGCACTGCTTGCCGCTTATGTTGGCACAGGTACTGTTCGCAAGGGCTTTATCCACTCTACTCTTCAGTGGACAACAGGTATTACAGCCGCCACAATTGAGGATGAAGAGGGCGAAAAGATTAATATCCCTGTTTCAACATTTAACTTCTATTTTGCAAATGCGTACAACAACCTCATGTCTACACAGGAGACCTATGAGCAGTACGGCATCAGCCTTGAGGACAATAATCTTGATGTTGATTTTGATATTCCGCTTTCCGACCAGACCACAACTAATGAGGACGGCGAAGTGGTTACATGGCTCGAATATCTTAACGAGCAGGTTCTTGACAGCATCAAGACTACTTATATGTATTATAATGAAGCTGTTAAAGCTAACGGCGGCGAAGAGCCGGAGATCACCGATGATCAGAAAACCGAACTTGAGGATACACTCAGCCAGTACAAAGAAACGGCAGAAGGCTACGGATATACTCTTTCCGGTTATCTTGTTCAGGCAATGGGAAAGGGCGTAAATGAAACTGTATTCCGCCGTGAATCAACTATCTCATACATTGCTCAGAACTATGAGTCTGAAATGAGCGATACAGTTACAGAAAAAGAATATACAGACGATGATCTTCAGACATACCTTGATTCAAATATAGACGATTTTGAAGCAGTAAGCATCAGAATTTTTGAAGCAGGAAGCGAAGATGACGCGATTTCTTTCAAGAATGACCTCAGAAGCGACGGCTCAAATTTCTCTGACCTTTGTGTAAAATACAGTGATGACACAGATTTCAACAGCGAATACTATGCTCAGGACGAGGCTTCAACAAAGCTTTATGCAACAAGATCCGTTCTTCAGAATGCCGGTTATGCAATAGCTACTGCAGACCACAGCCATGAGGACGGCGAAGAGCACAGCGATGATGAAGTTCTTGAATATCCCGGACTTGACTGGCTTTTCAGCGAAGACCGCAAAGCGGGCGATATTTATCAGTATTCAACAACTGTTGTTTATGTGCTTGAGCCTGTTTCTGTACCCGAGGCTTCAAGTGTAAATGTTCGTCATATACTTATTGCTCCCGAAACAGATGATGATTCATCAGATAAAACAAGCGCAACAGCTGAACAGTGGGCAGCAGCTCTTGAATCAGCACAGAATATAGTTAATGAGTTTAATTCAGGAGACAAGAGCGAAGACAGCTTTGCAGAGCTTGCTACTGAAAACACAGTTGATACAGGTTCTTCATCAAACGGCGGACTTTATGAAAATATTGTTCCCGGTCAGATGGTAGACGCATTTGAAACATGGGCACTTGATCCTGACCGTAAAACAGGTGATGTTGATATCGTTCAGACTCAGTACGGTTATCACATTATGTATTTCGTAGGCGATACAGGTACTCCGATCTGGAAAGTAAACGCAGAGTCGGCAATCTCATCAGAGGATGCAACTTCTGCTGCTGAAGAACTTGACGAAGCATATACCATTACAATGAACTGGTACGGCAAATTCTATGTTGAAAAGGATACCGATATAGATTCATAATTGTTAATTTAGGGGGCTGCACTGCGGTCCCCTTTACCTGCTTTATATTGTTGCTAAAAAGGAGGGCGGCTGTATGGGCACAAATGATATTGAAGTCTTGAAAGAGCAGATTTCGCGCCTTATGGCAGCTCTTGAGGACGTTAATTTTGAATGTCAGCGACTTGAAATAATAAATTCGAATCTCGATTTTCAGCTCAAAGAGGCAAACAGGGAGTTAAATCAGAATATTGCCGTTTTACAGGCTCTTGAAGAAGAAAATGAATCCCTGAAAAGCCGTCTGCGTGAATCGGAGGGAAAGTAATAACATGGAATATAAACTCAATTCTTCTCAGCTTCGTGAATACGCACCTGTTCTTAAAGCGGGGGACAGAGTTGTCCTTTCCGGCACTGTATACACAGCAAGGGATGCCGCTCATAAAAGAATAGTTGCTTCAATCGAAAAAGGTGAAAAACTGCCTTTTGAATTAAAAGATGCCGCTGTTTATTATGCCGGCCCCACGCCTGCTCCTGAAGGCCTTGCTGTCGGTGCCTGCGGGCCGACTACTTCAGGCAGAATGGATGTTTTCGCACCGCTTCTTCTTGATAACGGGCTCGCCGCTATGATAGGCAAGGGTGAAAGAAATAAAGAAGTATGCGATTCTATCATAAAAAATAAAGCCGTTTATCTCTGCGCTATCGGAGGTGCAGGTGCGCTTGCGTCAAAGTGCATAAAGAAATGTGAAGTAATCGCTTACGATGATCTTGGCTGCGAATCCGTAAAACGACTGCTTTTTGAGGATTTTCCTCTCACAGTAGCCATTGATTGCAGCGGCGGAAATGTTTTTGAACACTGACAAATTTCGACTTTTATATAAAATCAATAAAAAGCGCCTTTTAAACTTTCTAATGTTATAAAAATTTACTATTGCATTTGAGTATAAAAGGTGCTATTATAATTATCCAAGTTAGCACTTGCTAACCATATATAGGGTGCATAGCACCATCAACCACTAAATATTCGGCTTTTTGCCGTAAATTTTTAATCATTCAGGAGGTTAAAATGACTGATTTCAAACAGTGGAACGGATTTGAAGGCCGCATCTGGAAAGAAGAGGTCAATGTCCGTGATTTCATCCAGAAAAACTATGAGCCTTATGACGGCGATGAGTCTTTCTTAGCCGGCCCTACAGAGGCAACAGATAAACTCTGGGGAATCCTTCAGAAGCTTCAGAAGGAAGAGCGTGCAAAGAACGGCGTTCTTGACATGGAAACAGAGGTTGTTTCAACTCTTACTTCTTACGGCCCCGGCTATATCAGCGAGGAAACAAAGGATCTTGAGCAAATCGTTGGTCTGCAGACAGATAAGCCCCTTAAAAGAGCATTTATGCCTTTCGGCGGTATTAAGATGGCAGAGCAGTCTTGTGAAACTTACGGTTACAAACCTAATCCGGAGCTTCACAAAATATTCACTGAGTACAGCAGAACACATAACCAGGCTGTTTTTGATGCTTATACTCCGGAAATGAAAAAAGCTCGTCATAATAAGATCATTACCGGTCTCCCGGATACATACGGCAGAGGCAGAATCGTAGGTGACTACCGTCGTGTTGCTCTTTACGGAATTGATTTCCTTATTGAAGAGAAAGAAAAGGATTTCGCAAACTGCGGCGACGGCACAATGACGGATGATGTTATTCGTCTTCGTGAAGAAATCAGAATGCAGATAGATGCTTTAAAAGGCATGAAAGAAATGGCTAAGATCTACGGCTATGATATTTCTCAGCCTGCATCAAATGCAAAAGAAGCTGCACAGTGGCTTTATTTCGGTTATCTTGCAGCTATCAAAACACAGAACGGCGCCGCAATGAGCGTCGGCAGAATTTCAACCTTCCTTGATATATATTTCCAGCGTGATCTCAAAAACGGCGTTCTCACAGAAAGCGAAGCTCAGGAGATCATTGACCATATGACAATGAAATTCCGTATGGTTAAGTTCGCTCGTATTCCTTCATATAACCAGCTCTTCAGCGGTGACCCGGTATGGGCAACTCTTGAAGTAGGCGGTATCGGAATGGACGGCAGATCAATGGTAACAAAGACCGACTACCGTTTCCTCCATACTCTTGAGAATATGGGTCCATCACCCGAGCCCAACCTTACAGTGCTTTATTCAAGCGCTCTTCCCGAGCAGTTCAAGAAGTATGCTGCCGAGATTTCTATCAGAACAAGTTCTATCCAGTATGAAAACGATGATGTCATGAAACCAGTATGGGGCGATGATTATTCTATCTGCTGCTGCGTATCAGCAACACAGACCGGTAAAGAAATGCAGTTCTTCGGTGCTCGTGCAAACCTTGCTAAGTGCCTGCTTTATGCAATAAACGGCGGTGTTGACGTTAAAACACGTGATCAGGTTGCACCTGCGTATGCTCCTATCACAAGTGAGTATCTTGACTATGATGAAGTAGTTAAAAAGTATCTTGTTATGATGGATTGGCTTGCAGGCCTTTATGTAAATACCCTTAACCTTATCCAGTACATGCATGATAAGTATTATTATGAGGCTGCTGAAATGGCTCTCATTGATACTGATGTTCGCCGTACTTTCGCAACAGGTATCGCAGGTTTCTCTCATGTTGTTGACTCCCTCAGCGCTATCAAATACGCTAAAGTAAAGACCGTAAGAGATGAAACAGGTATCGTTGTTGACTATGAGACAGAGGGCGATTTCCCGAGATACGGCAACGATGATGACCGCGCAGATGAAATTGCTGTATGGCTTCTCAAAACATTCCTTGAGATGATCAAGCGCCGTCATACCTATCGTAATTCTGAGCCCACAACATCTATCCTTACTATCACTTCAAATGTTGTATACGGTAAGGCAACAGGCAGCATGCCGGACGGCAGACCTGCCGGCGCTCCGCTTTCACCCGGTGCAAACCCAAGCTACGGTGCAGAGCAGAACGGACTTCTTGCTTCACTCAACTCTGTAGCTAAGCTTCCGTATCATTGGGCACTTGACGGTATTTCAAATACTCAGACAATCAATCCCGATGCTCTCGGCCATAATGAAGAAGAGCAGTCAAACAACCTTGTTCAGGTTATGGACGGTTACTTTGACCAGGGTGCGCATCATCTTAATGTAAACGTATTCGGCAAGGAAAAACTCCTTGACGCAATGGAGCATCCCGAGAAAGAGGAGTATGCAAACTTCACCATCCGTGTTTCGGGTTACGCAGTTAAGTTTATAGATCTTACCCGCGAACAGCAGCTTGATGTTATTTCACGTACCTGCCATGACAGAATGTAATAACAGTATCACAGGCAGGGTACATTCTATTGAAACATTCGGATCGGTAGACGGCCCCGGAGTACGCTTTGTAGCGTTTCTCCAGGGCTGCGCCATGCGCTGCCGCTATTGCCATAATCCTGAAACATGGGCTATGGGCGGAGAAGAGTGGACTGCTTCTCAGCTTTTTGAAAAAGCATGGAAATACCATAATTACTGGGGAAAAAATCTTCAGTCAGGCGGTATTACGATAAGCGGAGGAGAACCGCTGCTTCAGGCGGAGTTTGTTACCGAAGTATTCAGACTTGCCAAAGAACGCGGCGTTCATACTGCGGTAGATACTGCGGGTCAGCCGTTTTCTCTCAGTGAGCCGTTTATCTCAAAGTTCAATAAACTGCTTGAAGTTACCGATCTTTTTATTCTCGATTTAAAAGAAATAGACCCTCAAAAACATATTTCTTTAACAGGGCATACAAATAAGAATATTCTTGAAATGGCAAAGTATCTTTCCGACAACGGCAAGGATATGTGGATACGCCATGTGCTTGTCCCCGATCTTACTGATGATGAGGACGGCCTTAAAGAAATGTCAGAGTTTATTAAGTCCCTCAAAACAGTAAAAAGGGTAGAGGTGCTCCCTTATCATACCCTCGGTCTGTTTAAATGGGAAAAACTCGGCATAGATTATTCTCTTAAAGATGCCCGAATCCCCACTCAGCAGGAAGTGCAGAAAGCGCAGGAACTGCTCTGTGTATCAGATTATGAGATAAAATAATAAATATTTCTTTACTTTAATCCAGCAAAAAGGCTCGGTCTTATATCGGGCCTTTTTTAAATTAATACGGTGATTTTATGAAACTTCACAATTCAGGCGAGGATTACCTCGAGGCTATTCTCATAATAAAAAATAAAAAAGGTTACGTTCGCTCAATAGACGTAGCTGGTTTTATGAATTACTCAAAACCAAGCGTCAGCCATGCCGTTTCAATTTTAAGAGACGGCGGTTTCGTTGAAGTTGATGAGAGCGGTTGCCTCAACCTTACGGATTCAGGTATGGAAATTGCCGAAAAAATATATGAGCGTCACATTTTCTTTAAAGAAAAGCTTATGAAAGCAGGTGTTGATGAAAAAACGGCGGAAGAAGAGGCTTGCAGGATAGAGCATGATATCAGCGAAGATTCATTCAATAAAATAAAGCAGTATTTTCAGTCGAAAAATAACTGTAATTGATTAAAGGTCTGTGTTCTTTGCACAGACCTTTCTTTACACAGCAAGCGGTTTGTATTATAATTAGTGTTGGAGATGGTGATATGATTATAAGACGTGCTCAGGAAAAGGATATTCCTCAGCTTGATAAATTGCTTTTTCAGGTGAATAAAGTTCATTCTGACGGCCGCCCGGATCTTTTTAAGGCAGGCGCTAAAAAGTATACGGATGACGAACTCAAAAAAATACTTGAGGATGATAATACTCCCGTTTTTGCCGCTGATGACGGCAGCGGAAATATACTCGGTTATGCGTTTTGCATTTTTGAAACTGCACATTCAGGAGCTATGTGTGATGTAAAAACGCTCTATATTGATGATTTGTGTGTGGATGAAAACTGCCGCGGTCAAAAGATAGGCACGAAACTCTACGAATTTGTGCTTGATTTTGCAAAAAAATCAGGCTGTTACAACGTAACTCTCAATGTCTGGGCTCTCAATGAAAACGCTAAAAAATTCTATGAAAACTGCGGATTGTCAGTTCTGAAAATCGGTATGGAAAAAATATTATAATAACTGTTTAAAAGGCGGTGTAAAGCTTAATGCTTTACACCGCCTTTTTTGTTATTCAGTATGTTTTTTTATGTCATTGAGTACTTTCTTTTCAATTCTTGAAACATAGCTTCTGCTTATATTAAGCCGTGCTGCCACTTCGCGTTGTGCAAGGGGCTTTTTGTTGTCAAGTCCGTATCTCAAAATGATTATCTCTTTTTCACGCTCATCGTCCATGTTTTTTATGTATTCTGCTACCTTTTCCCACAGTATCTTTTTTTCAAGATCTTCCGCAATATCTCTGCTGTCGCTTATAGTGTCCTGAAGTTTCAGCGGGTTGCCGTCCCTGTCGCTCTCAAGCGAATCGTCCAAATGCACGTCATTTGAAGTCTTTTTCATATTCCTGAAATGCATCAGTATCTCATTTTCTATGCAGCGGCTGGCGTATGTGGCAAGGTGAATGCTTTTGTCGGGATTAAAACTGTCAATAGCTTTTATAAGTCCTATCGTACCTATTGAAATTAGGTCATCCGTGTCATTTGTCTTTGAATAATATTTTTTAACTATATGGCTTACAAGTCTCAGATTGCGTTCAATAAGCAATGCCCGTGCGTCCTTGTCACCGCTTTTCAGCCTTTCAAGAGCCTCTTTTTCCTCTTTGCGCGTCAAGGGTTTAGGAAAGCTTGACGCATTGTTGATGTGCAGTATGAAGTATAAAAAATTTGCACTCAAAAAAGAAATTATAGCCGAAATCATTTTCATCACCCTGTAATTTATATGCTGAATAATACTTCAAATCACAAAATCACAGAGTTTTGCTTTTATTTTGTTGGTAAAAGAAGCCTTTGGGAAAAATAGAAGCGGTTTGACTTCAGTATTACTATAATTTGTTATTTAAAGTCAGTGCTAAAAACAGAGAAAATGAAATTAAACTCTTTCACATTAAAAATATAGATGTAACATATATCATTAGTGTCAAAATATCGTAGAAGATATATATAGAAAGATACTTGTTACATAGGTAGAAAGCACAATAAACTTTTTCGAAAAAATAAAGATGAAAATTATTGAGACGGAAGTGTGCTTTGAGCACATACATCTTTTAGTAAGTATTTCAATATATCTTAGTGTAGTAATAATTATGCGATGTTCAAGAAAAAATCTGACAATTATTTTAGATCTGCATACAGATTTTAAAGTACAAGTATGGTTTAAGTTATTTTTGTTATAGAAGATATTATGCTGATATAGTCAATCGAAAGTTATAGTGTTAATTCTTATTAAAACATAAGGAGTATTTTATAGATATCTTGCAAGAAAATAGGGGGGAGAATAAGGTTGAAGTAGATGCAAAAGCTTTGTAAATTAATTTATATTTTTGCAACATATAATAGTGTGTTCTATTTCAAATATGATTTTCAAACACTTTTTGTTTTGTTGGCAGTTGTATTCTGATAAGCCTATTCTGATTGTTGTTTATGATGTTTACACCCATAATTACAGACTATATCTTATATATGAATCTTTGAAGTTTTATGCCATGCATACAAGGTCTGATACCATATCAATATTGTAGATTGTAGTAATGTTTAGTAAAATTTTTTTGAACAATTTATGAATGTATCTATATGGAGAAATTTAAATTATTAGTATTTTTGCTTTTTAGAAAGGATTGAAATGTACATGAAAAAAATAATTAGTTTGCTAATGTCCATTGTTATTATTGCAAGCGCATTTTCTTGTGTAGATTTGTCTGTTTTAGCAGCTCAAAGTGGTAGTGTGGGTCAACTAAGTTGGAATTTACAAACTGATAAAGGTTTGCTAACAATATCAGGAAAGGGGCAAATGGAGGACTTTCAATATACTGACTATGTTCCTTGGAGTGAGTACAAAGATATAATAAAAAGCGTAGATATATCAGAAGGCGTAACTTCGATAGGTCAATATGCTTTTTATCGCTGCAGAAATTTGATTGATATCAGTATTCCGAATACTGTTGTTGAAATCGGCTCATCTTCTTTCGAAGAATGCAAAAGTTTGAAAAATATAGTATTGCCAGAATCATTAACAAAAATTGGAAATTTTGTATTTTCATATTGTTCTTCATTAAGCGAAATAACTATACCTATAAATGTTAAAGAAATTGGTTATGAGCAATTTACAGGTTGTGAAAACTTAGAAACTATAAACTGGGATGCTAAATGTGCCTGTGTTTTGACAAATAACTCATATACATATTTATTTAATGATGCGGGGAAAAATGCTCCTAATGGTTTGACTATTAATTTTACTGATAATTGCGAATTTGTTGATGGTGATTATTTGTTTGATGGTTATTTGAATAATTATGTCTCAACAATTAATATTGGGCGAAATGTTAATGAAGGTCATCTAACAGTAGGATCTTATTTAAGCGAAATTACGCTAAATTATAATTGTGAGAAAGATGGATTGATTCTTGAAAAATTGAATTATATTACTAACGTTGAATCAGAGTATAAATATACTTCAAAAGATTGTACTTTAAATATAGGAGAAAACGTAAAAACTATAAATAAAGGATGGGACACTTTTGAAACAATAAATATTTATACAAGTAGTATCGAGAAAATTGCAAGTGGTGCGTTTAAAAAATATACTTCAGATCAGATTAACAAAATAATTTCATTGGATGATTTATCATCAGTCAAAATAATAGAAGAATATGCGTTTTACAATTCAGAAATAGATTTTGTGCCATATAATGTGGAAGTAATAGGTTATAAAGCATTCGAAGAATGCAAAAGTCTTCATAATATATACTTTTCCGAAAATTTAAAACAAATAGAGGATGAAGCATTTAAAGGTACAAATATAGAAAAAATTGTTTACGATGGGACAGTTCAAGAATGGAATAGTATAAATTCTGAATATTCGGGCTTAAATGATACAATTACTATTTGTAGCGATGGTGTTCTTAATTGTGATCACAATAATATAGTATATGAATCAGTAGGCTCTCCTTCACAAATCATTTATAAATGTCAAGATTGCGGAAGCGTGTTTGGAATTTGCGAAAATCAAGTGCTGCATAATTTTGAATTGGTAGAAAGGAAAGAGCCTACTTGTGAAGAAGACGGATATGTTAAATATATCTGTTCTAATTGCAATAAAGAATTTATTGGAAAGCCGGTATCAGATGATGAATTACAGATAATAATTGATTCGTCTGAATATCCTGAATCGCAACATAATTATAAAAATAATGTTGATCAAACTACAGAATACTCATATAAAGGAGCAAAACATATTAGTCTTCATTTTTCAGAAGAAACAAGTGTGGAAGATGGATCTGACTTTATTTACGTTTACGGTAAAGATGATTTGTTGATAGGCAAATATACTGGCGATTCGTTATCTAATAAAATACTTGAATTAGAAGGAGATAGTTTTAAAATACGACTGACTTCTGATTTTGCAAATACAGATTATGGATATTCATTTAGCAGTATCGTAGCTACTGCAAAGACTGGTTCAGAAGAATATAATTATTTAAGAGCATCAGGTCATGATTATTATGCAACAAAAGTAGTTAGTCCTCAATGTAACAAACAAGGCTATACTGTTTATACTTGCTCCAAATGCAATAAAACCTATAATGATGACTATGTTGAAGCTACTGGAAACCATGATTATGTCAAGTCAGTAACTCAAGCAACAAGTACATCACAAGGGTATATTACATACACATGTACCGTTTGTGGCGACAGTTACAAAACGGATTATTTTGATCCTGCAACAGTGTACTCACAAGAAATTGCTGCAACAGCGGGAAAAACAGTTAGAATACCAGTAATGATAAAAGATAATACTGGGATAATGGGTTGGAAACTGACTTTTGAATACGACAAAGATGTATTAACGCCTATTTCAGTTGAATACGGAGATGTAATTACCGGAGGAATCCAAGATAATATCGAAGGAGATATGGTTCCGGGCAGTATAAATGTTTATTGGGCAGGATCGGATAATGAAGATTATAACGGCACTATGTTTTATATAGATTTTGCCGTTAATGATACTGCTGTTGGCAATACAAAAATAGACGTCTCTTTTTCACAGGAAGATACATTTGATACTGATTTTAATGATGTTTATCTAAATTGTGAACCTATCAGCATAAACATTGCCAATAGTAACTATTCAAAGTATGCAAAGATAAATGCACATGCGAATGATATTGTTGCGGGTGATGATTTACAATTAAAACTCAATATAACTGAGATAAACAATATAACAAGTGCTAATTTAGTCATAGAATATGACGCTGAGAATTTTGAGTTTAAAGAAATTTTGGAAAACGGAGTTACGGTCAAAAACAGTAATTCTAATGGACGCATAGGACTAAACATTTCCGGAATAAACGAATCGGTTGATAATACGGATTTTGTTACTGTTATATTTAAGTGCAAAGATAAGGCGATGTCCGCTAATTATGATTTTAATCTATCATCAGGAGACGAAGGTATCATCTGTAAAGGGTGCAGCATAAATGTTTCACCTTCAGCAACAAGCGAAATTGCAGAGATATATGCAGAGAATGTCACTGCGAAACAAAATGATGAGGTTACAATTCCTGTATATATAAAGAATAATCACGGAATAATGGGGTACCGCCTTGATTTTACATATGATTCTGACATTTTACAGCCTATTTCTGTAACTTGTGGCAGTGATTTTATAACCGGTTCTCAGTTTAATGATTCAATCGGTCTTGAAATTGGTGAATTTAAAGTCCTTTGGAATAATATAAGAGAGCTGTATTCGGAAGGAGTTTTGTTATATCTGAAATTCAAAGTGCTAACTTCTGACAAAATTGATACATCAATAAAAATTGCTTACAGCCAGCCGGATACATTTAATGAGCAGTATGAAGATGTTGTTTTTGACTGCAAAAATATAAATCTTTTATTGAACTCTCATGAACATAATTACACAGCTGTGGTAACACCACCGACCTGCACTGAAAAAGGCTATACAACATATACTTGCTCTTGCGGAGATACATATATCGCTGATGAGACTGAAGCGTTAGGTCATAGATGGGGTGAATATGTCAGCAACAATGATGCTACATACGATTCTGATGGAACAAAAACAGCAACATGTTCAGTATGCGGTGAGACTAATACAGTTGTAGATGAAGGATCACAACTCAAAAAAGAGCCAGACTTGAGTACTTTTACCATTAAAACCGTGTCACTTACACTTCAAAGCAGTATAAAAATGAATTTCAAAGTTTTGAAAAGTGCGTTGGCTGAATATGAAAATCCGTACATGGTATTTAAGTGTGAAGGCTTAGGCGATATGACGGTAACGGAATATACTGAACAAGGTGATTATTTTGTATTTTCATTCCCTGGTATATCTCCGAAAATGATGAATAATATCGTTACCGCGCAGTTATATGCAACATATAAAGAAAATGGTCAGTTGTATTCAAGTGAAACAAAATCAATAAGCGTTAAAGAGTATGCTTATAAAATGCTCGATGCTTATGCATCAATCAATACAACGCAGGCAAAAAAGTTAAAGACTTTAATTGTTGATTTGCTGAATTATGGTGCAAAGGCACAAATTTATACAAATTACAAGACAGGAAGTCTTGTGAATGAGGATTTGACCGAAGCTCAAAAAGCATGGGGAACATCTACAACTCCAGAACTGACAAATATTACTGATAAGGAATACAAGACGATTTCAAATCCAACGGCAGAATGGAACGCAGCAGGACTTGTGCTTAACGATTCAGTAAAAATCAGGGCAAAATTCACAGTAGAAAATATTGAAAATATAACTGTTACGTTTACCTGTGCTGGTACAACCTATACATACAGCAAAGATGATTTTACCAAAAACAGTGACGGCAGTTACTATGTGTACTGTAATGAAATTAAAGCTAATCAGATGAGTAAAGAAATTTTGATAACAGTATACGATAATGGTGTTCAGTGTAGTAATACAATGAGATTCAGCGTGGAATCCTATGCAAAAGCAATTCAAGACAGCGCTTACGCAGGTACTGCACTAGATGATTTAACTCAGGCTATGATGCGCTACGGCAAATCAGCCGAAGCATATGGCTCATAATCATAACATGAAAGGAAGTGTTATTAATGACAAAGGAAAAGTATACAAAGCCTCAGACCGATGTTGAGATCTTTCAAAATGTTGATGTTATGACAACATCAGGCGAAATCGAATTGCCGGATCTTGAACTGTAATGGCTAATGGGGCAGTGTTAAACTGCCCCTATCAACTCCAACTCCTTTTGATTATCAAAAGTTTATATACATGTTTTTTATTGAATTCGGGAGGTAAAAATGAAAAAGAAATTAAGTACAAGAATATTTTCAATGTTTCTTGCAATACTTATGGCAGTATCTACTATTCCTGCTGGAGTTATTACTGCTCAGGCAGCAGTATCTCATTCGCAGGCAGAAGCTGTTGAATGGGCAAAATGGAGAGTGAAATCACCCGTTGATTATGATGGCTCTTATGGAGTTCAATGTGTTGATTTGACGAAAGCTTATTATGCGTATTTGGGATGTACACCCGTAAGGGGCAATGCTAATGAATATGCGTGGAATTCTCTTCCTTCTGGTTGGTCTAGGATTAAATACTATAGAGGATTTGTTGCACAACCAGGAGACATCGCAGTATGGACTTATGCAAGTTCAAAATACGGACATGTTGCTATAGTGCTTTCTGCTGATTCTTCAAGAATGTATGTGGCTGAGCAAAATGGCAGTACACACTCTGGAAGAGAATGGTCATATTCATATTCTTATGGAACTTTTTACGGAGTTATTAGACCCAATTTTCCATCAGTACAACCATCTAAGCCTCCTGTTCCAAATACACCGAGTACGCCTAGCATAAGTGCAACAAATATTGCTAAAGGTAAAAGCGTTACTATAAGTTGGAATGCAGTTAGCGGTGCAACTGGCTACAGAGTAGCAATAAGAAATGGTGAAAACAAAGATGTTGATGTTGGAAACCGCACGTCTTTTACGTACACTTTGAGTAATGCGGCATCATACAATTTCCATATTCAAGCATACAACTCAACTGGAAATAGTGCATGGAGTAATTATAGCACTTGTACTGCCCATGATCCTGTAACAGTTAAGTTTGTAGATTGGGATGGCACTCTATTAGAAACTCAAAAAGTTGATTACGGTTCTAGTGCTGTAGCGCCAGCAGCAACAGAGAGAAAGGGCTATACATTTCAGGGTTGGAGCGATTCATTTTATAACGTTACTTCAGATAAAACTATAAAAGCAACTTATAAAATAAATACTTATACTGTAAATTTCTTCGATAGAGAAGGCACTTTAATTGATAGTCAGAAAGTAACTTACGGTAGCGATGCAACTCCGCCAACTGATACGCATGAAAACGATAAATATGTTTTCTTGGGATGGAATAGTACCGACTATATCAATGTATATACGGATAGGGCAGACAAAAATATCAATATTGATGGCATTTATACTTGGTATAATTATGACCTTCCAACAGTTTGTACAATAAAATCAGCGACTCGTCAGTATGATGGATATTATGTTACTTTTGATATTGAAAATAATGATTCGATGCCAACTACAGGTCGTGCGGTTGTTGCTTTGAAAACAGCTGAAGGAAAACTTGTAGATATGACAGAATCAACGGCTTTTAGTATCCCGGCAGGAAATACAAAGAGCGGCGTTGAAGTGTTTATACCGTGCAATAAGGTGGCTTCTAAAATAGAAGTGTTTATGGTAGCTGATTATTCGTCAGGTGTACCTATTTCTCCAAGCGTTAGTACGGAAATTGAAGAAGGATTAATGTATGCTGAATCAACAGTAAAACCTGATAACAGCGATGGTACATTAGATATACAGGAAGTTACACAGTATAGTTACAGAGATAAAGAATTTTCCACAGGTAATACAAAAGTTAAAGACGGATGGAATTATGCTGGAACTAGAACGGAAAAAGTTGGTAACTGGTCTGGGTGGGACTGGAACTATATTGGAGCTTTTGATAACGAAAGCCAACGTAGAGAAGTTCAAACGCAAAGTGCTATAAAATCATATAATTATAAAACCGTGTGGAATTATTATAGATGGGCAAAACAGTATTCAGGTGGATATAGTAATACATATCAAACAAGTAATCATCCTAACTATTATGAGTATACCTTTGATACAGAACTTGCTCCATATGCTGCGGGTAAGTATAAATGGTGGTATTCTGGATCTAATTATTGTGTAGTGTATCCGAGATCGCCATATACTTCTCAGGTACAGACTTCTGCAAACTATGCAACTCAGTATCGTTACAGAGACATAAATTATGTATACAATTTTTATAGATGGAAGACTTGGTCTGACTGGAGTGACACTGAAGTTAGTGCAAGCGAAAATCGTGATGTAAGAACTAGAACAATTTATAGATATAAGAGTAACAATATTCAACCAGAAGATACTTCAGGAAAAGTAAGAAATATTAGCGGAAAACTTGATTCTTCTTTCGCAGGTAAACAGATAACGCTGTATGTATATGGTTACACAGGGGCGTCAGACTATACAAATCAGTACATTGGGCAGTCAATTGTAGGTGAAGACGGATCGTATAATTTTAGTTTTAAACTTCGTGAAGAACCTACTGTGGATACCGGGGATTTTACGGTAGCTATAGGTATAGAAGGAACATCAGATCTTATTACCGTCGACACAATTGAAGCACCTGTTCCTACATATACTGTAAACTTTTATGATTGGGATGGCACTATCATAAGCACTCAAGAAGTTGTTGAAGGCGATGACGCTGTTTTGCCTAATAACCCAGAGAAAGAGGGTTATGATTTTGTTGGTTGGGATAAGAGTGTATCCAATATAAAAGAGGATACGGATTTTTATGCCAATTTCAAGAAAAAAGAATATACTGTTGTTTTTGTTGATTGGAATAATCAAATTGTAGAAATAAAAACATTTAATCACGGTGATGTACTTACAACTCCTGAACACGAATCTATTGAAGGTTATACATTTGAGGGTTGGGATCAGATATTAGATGGTAATTCAACAGTAACTCAGGATATGGTAGTTACTGCTCTTTATGAGATTAATACTTATACTGTTAAATTTTATGATTTTGACAACAATGTTATATCTACCCAAACTCTTGAATACGGTGAAACGGCTCAAGCACCTGAAAAGGTGGAAGAATCATCAGACGGTAAACAGTTTGCGGGATGGTTTAATCCAGAAGAATATCAGAATGTAGATCATGATGCTGCAATTTATCCTACATATTATTTTGAAGAAACAACACCTAACCCCTCGGTTAATTACAATACGGGCGAATATGATGATAAAATCCAGCTTGAACTTAGTTGCGAAGATGAGAATGCGGTTATTTTCTACTATTTTAACGGTGATGAATCATCAGAAGCTATATATAGTGAGCCTATAACCATTGATAAAACGGAATCTGTAACTTATTACGCAACTTCCTTTGGTAAAAACGACAGTGAAAAACAGACAAATTATTATTGCATCAATAGTTCAGATAAACCGAGTGACTGGATGCTTTATTCGGATTTACCTCAAGATGTTACGGAAAATCAAAATGACTATATTATAGAGTCTGAAACCGGTTATCGTTTTAAAGATATTACTTCAACTTCAGATAAATCGAAAATAGATGAATTAATAAACGATGATTGGACTTTAAACTGTACATCGTATACTGATTATACAGAATGGCAGGATGAACCTATTGCGGCTAATGAAGATTTACTCGGATTTGAAGTTGATACTAGAGAAACAGATGATAATACGATAACTCGTTATCAATATTCTCATTATTCTTATGTTGATGAATATGGCGTAACTCAGTATTCTCCTAAAGAAGTTGAGGGGTATGATTGTAAGTATGAAGAAATCATACTTGATTCAAGACTTTCAATTGCAGGTTTCCTTGAGGACAGTACTTCATATTATAATCATGATGGACAGAGATGGTTTACTCAAGTTAGGGTTCCCGGCGTAAAAACTCAGTATCGTTCAAGGTATCAGGTAGCAGAATATTATAAGTGGACTCCATGGGGAATCGATGCACCGACAATCAGTGAATCAAGAGAATATGAAACAGATACTGTATATAGATATGCAAATAAGAATTATCATATTGTAACTGTATATTCAGAATTCGGGGAGTTCCCTATAGTTGTATTTGTTCAGAATGGTTATCAGTTTGATGAGTCTATATTAGCATCTAAAGGTTACAATTTGGAATGCCTTTATTTTAATGAAGAATATACAGAAAAATTTGATATATCTTCTCCTGTAACAGAAAGCGTAACCCTTTACGCGAAATATACGCCTAAGACATATACCGTTACTTTCCAAATGCAGGATGGAACGGAATTGGATGTTCAAAAAGTTGAATATATGCAGGCTGCGAACCCTCCTGCAACCGATGCCGTTCCAGGTTATGTTTTCGGCGGCTGGGATAAAGATTTCTCGTGTATAACGGAAGATACTGTGATTACGGGAACATATCTTAAAGAGTCAGAATATGCAAGAATTTCTCTTGACCGATCAAAAGCAGAATTGTATCAGGGAAGCTCTTTAACACTTATTCCTACTATAACACCAAGTAATTTGAGTGATGAACCTGTTGAATGGTCTTCAAGTGACCCGGGAATCGCTTCTGTTGATGATACCGGCAGAGTAACTGCTGTTTCAGCAGGTACTGCTACAATAACCGTTAAGGTTCTCAAAACAAGAGAAACTGCAACTTGTGAAGTTACAGTTGACCCGGATAAGAATAATTTCATTATTCTGAAAAGTGATTCGTCTCTTAATTATGATGAACTTGGTTATCTTCGCAGAATTAATTTAAATTCAACTGTTGAGGATATCAAAGATCAGTTTACAAATGATAATTTGTATTTCTATGATATAAATGGTAATGTACTTGACGACAAAGATGTTATCGGCACAGGAACACAAATTAAGTTGTTTAACGGTGATGAAGTTGTTGATACTAAAACGGTTGTAATTACCGGAGATATGACAGGAGACGGTTTGATTAACAATCGTGATGTTGCTATGATGAACAAAACACTTATCGGTACGGTAGAGGCAGAAGAATATCAGATGCTTGCTATTGATGTTAATGGCGATGGTTTTGTAAATAATCGTGATGCGGCAATGGTGGCAAGATATTTGGTTGGCAAAGATACATTCTAAATATTAAAATAATAAGCCACACTTTCGGGTGTGGCTTATTGCTTAGGAGTATATATGAAAAAAATAATTTCTGTTTTGCTGTTTGCAGCAATAATTTTTAATTTTAATATTTATTCTTTTGCTGCCGAGCCAGTGTCAGTAAAAGCTGATGATGTGGCTCTTTTGCAAAATCAGGAAAGATCTATTCCTGTAAAAATAGAAAACAACAGTGGTATTATGGGCTTCAAAATTACTGTCGAATATCCAGTAGACAAAATAGACGTAAAATCAGTATCGCGAGGAGATATTACGTCTAAAGGTAATTTTAATACGAACTTCGGAATCAATGATGGAAAGTTCGATGTTTTGTGGAATAATGTAGAAGAAATCAAAAATGACGGAACTTTATTTTTAATTGATGTTGAGCCTGCTTCCACATCTAATTTCAACTCAGAAATTAAACTCTCATATAGTCAGCCAGATACTTTTAATGAAGAGTATGAGGATGTGAAATTTGATTGTAGAAATATTGCTGTCAATTTTTCTTTAAACGAAAATCAAAACGAGTCCGAAGAATCAACAACCCAAATTACTGACGAAAAGCAGGATACAGTTGCATATGATAATAATCATATTCTTTCTGCAGTTAAAGAATCTCTTGAAGAATATGGTTATAAAGCATTGTCTGAGATAAAGTCGGATAATCAACAATACTTTTTAGCTACTGTTAATCAAAAGCTTTCTGAATTATCAAATGGTAAATACGCCGCTATAAATAGTTTCGAAAATTTGGTATCCCTCTATAACAGCGCTTACGAAGGCATATTTGTTACCAATGTTACAAGTGAGATTCCAAGTGAGAATATCCAACAAGCTATTAAAGATGCGCTTGAAACCGTAGGAGCAGATTCGATTTCTGAATTGAAAGATGATGAAAAAGAACAGTTTGTTCAAGAATTAGAAAAGAACTTGAAAAATTATAATAGTAATGTTGAGTCAATATCAGAGGATATTGATGTTGATAAGGCAGTAGATATAGCAGAGAAACTTGATAATTCATCTAGGCCCATTCAATTGCAGCAAGATTCTTTAGAAAATAATCATTCAAATAATATATGTATAATTGTAGTAATTTCTATTTTATGTGTTGCTGTTATTGCCACTATAATAATAGTTGTTTTAAAAAAGAAAAAACTTAAAAATATTGTTTAATCACATAAATTATTTTTCTAAAAACTATTGAATAAACAAAATGCCGCTTCGATTTCGGAGCGGCATAATTATCTTTATGGCTTTTTTGTGTATTATTATGAATATTTGTTGCCTTGATGGGTTTGTAGTAATAAAAAAATTAAATTTGGCTATATCAGTATCACAATATCCATGTATTTTACGGCGAATACTAATAAAGTAGTGCTCTGTATTTTTATATGCCTTTTATAGCAAGAGTTTTTGCATTTTTCCAACTTATGCGCAGGTAAGCTATTCTATGGTTAATTGGTTTTCATTCTTCTCTTTGTGAATGCGTTGCTAAAGGAAAAATTATAAATTACACTAAAAATATAAAAGATAATGCTTGTAGTTGTTACTATGTCTTTTGCACAAAAATGGAGAAAATATTTGACTTTGCCGTTCTTCATTAGGCAATGAACTATATACATTTCATTTATAATTTGGCGAATAACGAACATGATTTAATGATTTATGATGAAAATGCAGTTAGGTTATGTAAGCATAGCATTTTCTATGCAGCAGCTGGCGTATGTGGCAAGGTGAATGCTTTTGTCGGGATTAAAGCTGTCAATAGCTTTTATAAGTCCTATCGTACCTATTGAAATTAGGTCATCTGTGTCATTTGTCTTTGAATAATATTTTTAACTAAAAAAGAAATTATAGCCGAAATCATTTTCATCACCCTGTAATTTATGTGCTGAATAATACTTCAAATCACAAAATCACAGAGTTTTGCTTTTTTTGTTGGTAAAAGAAATCCGCCGG
>ENA-OOWK01000163-OOWK01000163.1-human-gut-metagenome-genome-assembly--contig:-NODE-163-length-59600-cov-8.652381_pt1 | contig 59600 bp, 39 predicted proteins | sample MGYA00241405_ERZ501317 | MGnify/ENA primary metagenome ERZ501317 (study PRJEB25962, sample SAMEA1972440) | human gut metagenome | biome: human gut; feature: human-associated habitat; material: faeces... | reverse complement strand
CTCTTCCGTTTCTTTTCCCCGACCTCGAAAAGCAGGTTATTTCTAATGATTACAAATACAACATGCTGGAAAGCGGAGAAATGAAATTCAGGACAATGGTTCCCTTAGGCTCAAAAACATGGGATTTCAGAGCCTGTGTTGACGGGCAGATGAATAACATTATTAGGGTCTACAGACTTTTCAAACTCACAGGAGATAAAGAATGGCTGAAAGAGATTTTCCCAAAAGTAAAGAAAAGTCTTGAATATGCATGGAGCTCCGACAACAAAGACCGCTGGGATATAGAAAAAAGCGGTGTTATAACAGGAAGACAGCATCACACGCTTGATGTTGAACTTTTTGGTGCGAACTCTTGGCTTACAGGACTTTACATAGCTGCACTGAAAGCAGCAGCCTTAATGGCTGAAATTTTGGGAGAAACTGACAAAGCCGATGAATACAGCCGTATAGCTCAAAAAGGGCAAAAATACATTGATACAGAATTATTTAACGGTTCTTATTATGAGCAAAAAATAGATGTTAAGGATAAATCAGTACTTGAAAAATTTCTTGATGATGATAAAAACATCCTAAATACTTACTGGAACGATGAAAAGGAAGAAATTAAATATCAGTATGGAAGCGGTTGTGAGATAGACCAAGTGCTTGCGCAATTCCATTCAGATTTGTGCGGTATAGGTGAAATTTTTGATAAGCAAAACAGAAAAGAAGCGCTTAAATCTTTATATAAAAACAATTTCAAATCGATGCGTGAAGTTTTTAATCCATGCAGAATATTTGCTGTGAATGACGAAAAAGGACTTGTTATATGTGAATGGACAGATGAGTCTAAAAAGCCGACTATTCCCCTTCCTTACACAGAAGAATGCATGACAGGTTTCGAGTACGCCGCTGCAGGCTCTATGCTGCAAAACGGTTTGACTGATGAAGGGCTTGAATGTATAAAGGCTGTCAGAAATAGATATGACGGAGAAAAGAGAAATCCTTATTCGGAAATTGAATGCGGAGCATCATACGCCCGCTCCATGACGAGCTATGCGTTTCTTGCAATCTACTCAGGATTCAAATATGATTTATACAAAAAAACTATTGGCTTTAATCCAATATTAAAAAGCGAAAAATATTCTTTCTTATGGTCTGTTGGAGATGCCTGGGGAACTGTAAAAATATCATCACAGTCAATGGAAATAAAAAATCTTTTTGGAAACATCTGTATAGAAAAGATAATACTTCCCGATGTACTAAAACAAACAGAAGAAATTTATGCTGACGGTAAAAAAATACCGTTCATTAAATCAGGGCAGATTATCACGCTTGGTGAAAATATAAGCCTGAAAGCTAATTCAATAATAACGATAAAATAAACTTTTGGAGAATATCAATGAGATTACCTACATATCCCCTTGTTACGATTGATCCTTATATGAGCATATGGTCAATGACTGATAATCTATATGATTCTGATACTGTTTTGTGGTGCGGTATTAAAAAAAGAATAACGGGGCACATAACTATCGACGGTGAAAAATTCAGATTTATAGGCAAGTCAAAATATCCTGCCGTTAAGCAGACAAGCGTTTACGTTACGCCTTTAATAACCGAATACATATTAAAAATAAAAGATGTTGAGTTTTCAGCAGAATTTTATACACCTTTATTTCTTGATGACTTATACCTATTATCTTCACCCTGCTCTTTTATTGAATACAAAATTCTCAAATCAAAAACAAATCATGATATAAAAATAGAAATCTCATTGAATGAAGAATTTTGCTATGACCGAACTGAAAAAATCATTGAAGCTAAAGCAGGTAATATAAATAGCATTTCGTATGCAGTTATGGGCAGAAAATATCAGTCTCCATTATCAAAAACAGGAGATGGTGTTTCTGCTGACTGGGGCAGAATTTACATTTCAGGCGGAAAATGCACTGTGAAAAGTGATAACATCTATGAAATATGTTCTTCACATAAACTTAACTGCGTAAACAATACAAGCTGTTTTAATATTATAGCTTTTGATGATATATACAGCATTGAGTACTTTGGTAAAAAACTAAAAGGACTTTGGACGGAAAAATTCAATAATATAAAAACTGCTATTTCCTATTTCTTCAAAAACAAGGAAGAACTATATATCAAAGCATTGGAATGGAACACCAAAATAATAAACGATGCAAAAAAATTCGGTGATGATTTCAATTTCATAACCACCTGCGCTTTCAGACAGGTTTTAGCCGCTCACAAGCTTGTCAGGGCTGAAAACGGCAAACTGTTATATTTTTCAAAAGAATGTTTTTCAAACGGTTGCATAAATACTGTTGATGTTTCTTACCCGTCAATTCCGTTGTTTCTTTTATATGCTCCCGATCTTGTTGAAGGAATGATGAACGGCATATGTGAATTTGCGCGCTTGGACATATGGAAACATTTCGATTTTGCGCCGCATGACCTCGGACAATATCCCGTTGCCAACGGTCAGGTTTATGCTCTTTCAGAAAAATACAATAAAAAGCGAAAAGAAATATATAAATACAGCAATTCTGATATATATAATTTTGAATTTCAAATGCCTGTTGAAGAAAGTGCAAATATGCTGATTATGGCATATGCATATACCGTGTTCTCAAAGAGCACAGCATTTATAACTGAAAACATTGATTTACTAAGCAGATGGGCAGAATATTTGCTTAGGCAGGGAGTTGAACTTGAGCATCAATTATGCACTGATGATTTTGCAGGTGCGTCATCCAAAAATGTCAACTTAGCAATCAAAAGCTGTATCGCCATTAGGTGCTATCACGAAATCTGTGATATTCTCGGTATTAACAGCACAGTAGATTATAAAAATGAAGCATTAATAAATGCCAAAGAACTTTGTGAATTATCGGGAAAAAACGGTTATCTGAATTTCAGCATTGATGACGATAATACTTGGAGTTTGAAATACAATCTAGTTTGGGATTTAGTATTCAAATTCGGCTTATTTGACGAAAGTATTTTTGAAAACGAAAGTGCTAAATATAATCTGGAAACGAATAAGTACGGTGTGCCGCTTGATTACCGCAATGTGTTCACAAAAACGGACTGGCTTATATGGTCATCTTGCCTTGATAAAACAGGTAAAAATATAAAAATTTTTTCTGAATGTCTTGCAAAATTTTTAAAAGAAACACCTGACAGGTGTTGTTTTACAGACTGCATTATGACGGACAGCGGTAAAAAGTGGGGCATGGAACACCGCAGTGTTCAGGGCGGACTGTGGATGCCTCTACTATTAAACAATAATACAAACTAAGGAACTCAGTTTATGGACAATATTTTAAATATCGTTCCGGCACCGGCAAAAACAATTAAACGGGACGGTAATTTCAAATCAGAAAAGGGTCTAAAAATTCATTTTGATAAAATAAAAAAAAGCTCGAATATTTTTTCAGCAATCCCCTTCAAAAAAACAAATGTCTTTTTTGAATTTGCACTTTCAAAAGAAGAAGCAAACTTAATCATTACATACAATGAGGCGCTAAAAAAAGATGAATATATTTTAGAAATTAATGAAGATATTATCAAAATACAAGCGTCTTCTCAATGTGGACTGTTTTATTGTTTGCAAACAATAAAGCAAATCGTTCAAATAAAAAGCAAAACGGTTATTATTCCCTGTTGTAAAATTCACGATTATCCTCGGTTTAAATGGCGCGGATTTATGCTTGATGAATCAAGACATTTTTTCGGCAAGGAGTTTGTAAAACAAACTCTTGATATGATGGCTTTAAACAAAATGAATATTTTTCATTGGCACTTAACCGACGATCAAGGTTGGAGAATAGAGATAAAAAAATATCCTTTGCTTGCAAGTAAAGGCTCAATACGAAAATCCACTCCTTTGAGCATTGAAGCAATGAACGATAAAACACTGCCATGGGATAAATCCGAATACGGAAGAGGCCTTTACTACACGCAAAACGATATTTCAGAAATTGTAAGCTACGCAAAAGAAAGATTTATTGATATTGTACCTGAAATAGATATGCCCGGCCATCTATCAGCAGCTATCGCCTGCTATCCAGAACTTTCTTGCAGCGGACAAAATATAGAAGTTGCAAACGAATTTGGAATTTTGGAAAACATCGCTTGCTGTGGAAAAGATACTGTTTATAAATTTGCTTACGATATAATTGATGAGTTAACGCAGTTATTTCCGTTTAATTATATACATATCGGCGGTGATGAAGTACCTAAAAACAAATGGAAAGAATGCCCGTTGTGCCAAAAAATGATTGAAGAAAAAGATCTTGAAAACGAAGAAAATTTACAAGGGTATTTTAACAACTGCCTTCAAGCTTATATCAAATCAAAAGGAAGACATATGATTGGCTGGAATGAAATTCTTAAAGCCTCTGATTTGAGCAATGACACAGTAATTCAATGGTGGTGTGATGATTCGGGAAGAGAAAAAGAATGGATTGAAAGCGGGAACAAAGCCATATTAAGCAAAATTGAGTATACGTATATGGATCATCTCTACGGTGGAAAACCTCTTTCAAAAACTTATTCATTCGACCTTGAAGCGATGGGCTTATCCCCGGAAAGTGAAAAATACATTTTAGGTATTGAAGCACCATTGTGGACCGAATATGTTCGGGATACAAAGAAAGCGCATCTTAATATGTATCCAAGACTTCAGGCTGTTGCAGAAATTGCGTGGACTATTAAAGAAAACCGAAATTTTGAAAATTTTCTTTCTCGCCTTGTAACTCAAGAAAAAATTATGGATGAGAAAAACATATTAAGAGCAAAAAGAAACGTTTACGAACCTTTTGGAACAGATGCAAAAGTCAGAAAAGATAATGATGAATTCAATTTCAGGAACAATCCTAATTGTGAGTTAAAGCTAAACCAATATTAATCATCAGTGAGCATATAGGAGAAAGAAATGAACAAGAAAGAATATTTAAAACACATTGACGAGGTTATTGAAAAAGGCAAATACAAGGATACTTGGGAATCTCTTATGCAGTATGAACCTCCCCAGTGGTACAAAGACGCAAAATTCGGAATTTTTATCCACTGGGGAATTTACAGTGTACCGGCTTTCGGTAACGAGTGGTATTCAAGAAATATGTACATTCAAGGTTCAAACGAATACGAACACCACATTAAAACTTACGGGCCTCAAAAAGATTTCGGATATAAAGATTTCATTCCTATGTTTAAAGCTGAAAAGTTCGACAGTGACGAATGGGCTAAACTTTTCAAGAATTCCGGTGCTGAATATGTTGTACCTGTCGCAGAACATCATGATGGATTTCAAATGTACAAAAGCGACATTTCGCATTGGAACGCATATGAAATGGGTCCAAAAAAAGATATGCTCGGAATGCTGACCAAAAGTGTAAATAACAATGGTTTAGTTAACGGATGTTCTTCCCACCGAATCGAACACTGGTTCTTTATGGGGCACGGTAAGGAGTTTGACAGTGACATAAAGGACGATGAAAAAGAAGGCGATTTTTATTATCCTGCTCAAAAAGAGCCTGATAATCTTGCCGATTTGTTTTCTGAGCCTGCCCCGGACAAAGAATTTTTAGAAGACTGGCTTGTCAGAAGCTGCGAACTTGTTGAAAACTACAATCCGAAAGTTTTTTATTTTGATTGGTGGATTCAGCACAGCAGTGCAAAACCGTATTTAAGAAAGTTTGCAGCTTATTACTACAACAGAGCAGAAGAAAGGAATGTAGGTGTTGCAATCAACTATAAGCACGATGCGTTTATGTTCGGAACTGCTGTTGTTGATATTGAGCAAGGCAGGTTTAAAGATGCTAAACCGTACATTTGGCAAACCTGCGCTACCGTGGCAAAAAATTCATGGGGATATACTGAGAATAACGATTACAGAAGCGTAAATGAAATAATTTGCAGTCTTATTGACATTGTATCTAAAAACGGAAGACTTCTATTAAATGTTGGTCCTAAAGCGGACGGCACTATCCCAGACGAAGACAAAAATATACTTCTTGAAATCGGGAAATGGCTTAAAGTTAACGGAGAAGGAATTTACGGAAGTAAGGTTTGGAGATACAGTGAAGAAGGTCCCACAGAAACAGAAGACGGACAGTTCAAAGACCTTGATTCCTCTCTGTTTACTGAAAAAGATTTCAGATTTACTGCAAATGGAAACAGCATATATGTTTTTGCGTTAAATTATCCTGAAAGCCAAAGCATAACCGTAGAAAGACTTGCTGATGCAGACGCATCAAAACTACCATTATTCAACGGAATTATAAAGAATGTTTCCTGTTTGGGTTTTGACGAAAAAGTTGAATATATCAGAGATGAAAAAGGATTACATATTTCAACCAAAAACGTTAAATCCCCATATCCTATTGTATTTAAAATTGAACTATATTAATAATATTAAGCCGACAAAAATATTTTGCGGCTTAAATAAAGGGTAGAAATATGAATAAAAAAATAGATTTATTAAATATATACAATGACAATGCACTCAATTATTCTTATACAAATTCAAGCTATGACCGTCAAGGTCAAAACAAGGATTATGACACATGCCTTTATGAAGAGAATAATGAAAGAGTTATTATGGACGTAAAGGGCTGCGGTTGTATTACAAGAATTTTCCTGCCTACCTCAGGTTCTTCTGAATCGCACTTAAAAATATACGTAGATGATATTTTATGGTGCGATGACACATTAGAAAACATTTTTACAGGTAAAAATACACTGTTTGACAGCGAGCTTGTATATATAACAAACCCGAAAGAAAACATAATTGTCGAACAGAGCGGTTACACTTCATATGTTCAAATTCCTTTTAAAAAGAGAGTGAAAATATTTTCCGACTCTCCTTCCCTTTTTTACTATCATATCAACTACACTTTATTCAATGATGATAATAACACATTATTATCAAATGCTGAATACAAAGAGTTATTTTCAGGAAGAGCTGTTCCAAAAATAAATTCTGCTAATGACAATTTTACATTTACAATTAATGGTAAAGAGGTTTATAACACAGCTGAATTTAAAGAAAGCGGAACAATAAACGGCATAAAATTGAAAATAGCAGATATATTTAAAAAGAAACTGATAGATTTAGAAAACTTTGACGAAAAGCCGTATTATAGCTATTGCATTACTCCATATGGTTATGAGATACTGAATAACATTTATATAAAGTGTGATTTTGACGATGAGGGAGAGTGCGTATATTCTCCCCTGACATCATTTTTCGGTCTTTCAAGTCACGGTGTTGATGACAAAGCACCTGATTATTTAACAAAATCTATTTTTGCGGGCGTGGATAATGATTTACAGTTTTATTTTAACTTTCCCATGCCGTTTTTACGATATGCAAAAATAAGCTTTGAAAATAAATCAAATATTACTACGCCTCAAATAACAGTAAACATATTTAAAAATTCAGAAACTCACGAAAAGGATATTCTGTATTTCAAGACAAGTTATGTTGAATTTGATTACAAGGAAACAGATTTGCGGGATATGGAATTACTGAAACTCAGCGGCCGCGGTTCTCTTGTGGGTGTTGTTATGTCAATGGATACGGATGCCACAAAAGAAATGAACAAACAATATCTTGAGGGCGACGAACACATATATATTGATAATTCAAAGACGCCGCAGCATAACGGAACGGGCACAGAGGATTTTTTCAACGGAGCATATTATTGGGCTTACGGCACTCACAGTAAACCATTATCAGGCTGTATGTTCAACACTCGCTGGGGGAAATATTCTCAAGGTGATGAAAGCGTTAGCTTTAAATCATCGGCATACAGGTATATGCTTAACGACAGAATTAATTTTCACAATAAGCTTGTGTTTAATTTAGAACACGGCTCGTGGAGTACTCCTAATACAAGCAGAGAGTTCGGTAATGCGTTGTTTTTGTATTATATAGGCAAAACCTCTGCTTCTGAAACTGTTTCTTTAAAAGCTATAACCGATGAAATTGTAGTTTCTCAATATGAAGGATATACTTATGGCGAACAAGCAGCGTTATACATTGAACGCTTAAAGAAAAGCAGTAAAAAATCGATATATATTGAAATTCCCGACAACACAAATTTGATTCTGCTTAGGCGCTCACTCGATTACAGCATTGAAAATCAGGACGCTAAAATCTATGTTAATAATAAATTAGCAGGAAATTGGTATACCGCAGGACACAATGAATTTTACAAATTCAGAACCAGCGATTTTGTAATAAATAAAAGTTATTTTGAAAATGAAAAAACCGCAACAATAGATATTGATGCGGTTTCTGAAGAGTTCAATTTTAACAGTATTGAAATTATATTTTTATAATACGCACCCTTTTTTAAGGATGATATTTGCATACTGCCGTTTTTCACTTGTTGAAACTACGGCGTATGCTTTTTTTGCTCTTTCGTAAAAATCAAAACGCTCTATAAATGTTATTTTTGCGTCCGCGTTGTAATTATAAAGTATTTCTTTAAATTCATTCCAAACGGAAGTATCTGCATCATCGCCATCGCATTTCTGCATCAAGACGAAATTATTGTTGTCATATTGATCAAGCGGAAGCAATTTTAAGATACTGTTGAGCATAGCCACACTGTCATTTCCATGAGCATTAATAACAATGCTGCCCATTGAAGAGCTTGGAAAATTACCGTCAGAAATTACAATCTCATCACCGTGACCCATTTCCGAAAGCACCTTAAGCAATTCCGGAGAAATATTTTCAGGAATACCTTTAAGCATATATTTTCACCTTTCTGATCTGATAAGTAAATTATACTACTTTAAGGTAAACAAAGCTTGTGCATAATTGAAAATGAGTATGACGATTTTCACTTTATAAAGTCTGTCTGAATTTTGAGGGACTTATTCCTTTAAACTTTTTAAATGTTTTGGAAAAATAGCTCATATCATTAAATCCGCAGTTAAGAGCGATTTCAGTAATGCTCTCTCCTGTTGTTATAAGCATCTGACTAGCAGTTTCAACCCTGTAATAATTTACATACTCGATAGGTGTTCTTCCAGTCATATTTCTGAATACTCTACAAAAATATCTTGGTGACATTCCCGAAACTTCAGAAAGTTCTTCAAGTGATATATTCTTATCAATATTTTTTCTTATGTAACTTAGAACATCTTTCAGCTTTTGGATCTGAGCCTTATTATTCAGTTCGCCGTTTCTTTCAAGAGGCTGTGAAAGGAAAGAACCTAATAGCTTCCACAATAGGCCTATTACATTTAAATCATATCCTTTTTCTGCCTTTTGCATTAAAGATAGCATTTCACACATAATTTCGGTTTGCTTTGCATTCACACCGTAAAAGCCTGTAAAATGATCGGTATTTGTTAAAAACTCCGCTATGCTTTTTGAACAGAGAGCCACATCTTTAAAGAGTGCCGACAAATCAAAAACCAAGCAATAATATTCGCATTCTTCAGGAAATCCTCCGTGCACAACGCCGCCGCTTATAAAAGCACTCTCCCCTTCATTTAGATAAAAAGGCTTACCGTCAAGTATCAGCTTCAGGCAACCTGTTTTTACAAAAATCATCTCATATTCTACATGCCAGTGAAAAGGCATTTCATATCTTGGATAACCTTTATTAACGCAGTAAAGTTCCAACGGAAAATCTACCGTGCCGTGCCTTTTATCCTCATAAAGCTCACTGTAATTCATAGTTTAGCCTTTCATAATAACAAAGTGAATATTATTATATTATTAAGCCGTAATTAACCAAGTAATATAGATATACTCGTAATATAATACAAGTATAGACTATCATATTTCAATATGGAGGTCAATAATTATGGAGGTAAATATGGAAAACATTGAATTGATTAAAGAACAGATTTGCGATGTCTGTCACAAGATGTGGCAGCTTGGCTGGGTTGCCGCAAATGACGGCAATGTAAGCGCAAAACTTGATGACGGCAGAATAATTGCAACACCAACAGGAATAAGCAAATCATTCATAACACCCGACAAACTTGTTTTGCTTAACGCTGACGGAGAAATTTTAGAGGCTAACGAGGGATACAGACCGTCAAGCGAAATTAAAATGCACCTTAAATGCTATGAAAAAAGAGACGATGTAAAAAGCGTTATTCATGCGCATCCGCCCGGAGCAACAGGCTTTGCCGTGGCTCACAAGGCAATGGATATGTACAATATGATAGAAGATGTAGCTGTAATCGGCTCTGTTCCTCTCACACCTTACGGAACACCTTCAACTCAGGAGGTTCCTGACGCTATAGAACCGTACCTTGAAGAGCATGATGTTATGCTTCTTGAAAACCACGGTGCTTTAGCAGTTGGAAGCGACATAATAACAGCTTTTTACAGAATGGAAAGCCTTGAGCTTTGGGCTAAAATCACAATAAACGCAGTAATTCTCGGCGGAAGCTTTGACATCAGCAGAGATAATATTCAAAAGCTCATCGACCTCCGCGGATATTACAGGGTTACAGGCAGACACCCCGGATACAAGAAATATAATAAAGATGACAAAATGCTAAACAAAGGAGAATAAGTATGAAAACTGTTCTCGCTTTTGATTTCGGCGCATCAAGCGGGCGGGCAATCAAAGCAGTGTTTGACGGCTCAAAAATCACTTATGAAGATATTCATAGGTTTGAAAACACACCTTTGGAAATAAACGGCCATATTCATCACGATACTGATATGATCATGCGAGAAGTTCACGCAGCAATAGACAAAGCCGGAAAAATTGATTCTCTTGCATTTGATACCTGGGGCGTTGACTATGCCCTTCTTGATGAAAATGGCAATATTATCGAAATGCCTTATCATTATCGTGACAACAGGACTGAAAACGCACTTGAAAAAGCAGTTAGAATTATGTCTGAAAGCAAATTGTATTCTCTTACAGGCAATCAGATTATGAACATAAACACTCTGTTTCAGCTGATGTGCGACAAAAATCTGACTAAAGCAAAAACACTGCTATTTATGCCGGATCTGTTTACATATCTTTTATGCGGAAATAAAGTTTGCGAAAGAACAATAGCATCAACCTCGCAAATGCTCAATCCCGAAAACGGTGAGTGGAGCGAAGAAGTGCTGAACGCTTTTTCAATAGATAAAAACATATTTCCAAAACTTTGCAACAGCGGTACTGTAAGCGGAGAATATAAGGGAATAAAAGTTATTTCCGTGGCAGGTCACGATACTCAAAGCGCAGTATCCGCAGTAGTAAATTCAGATGAAAACACTGCATTTCTATCCTGCGGAACTTGGTCTCTTATCGGTTGTGAAACGGACAGCCCTATTCTAAATGATTTAAGTTTTAAAAATCAGCTTTCTAATGAATTAGGCGCAAACGGCAAGATCAATTTTCTTAAAAACATAAGTGGTTTGTGGCTTATTCAGGAAGTTCGGCGAGATTACAGAAAAAAAGGCTTAGATTATTCATATGCAGATCTGGAAAGGTTTGCCATTGAAAGCGAGCCGTTTAAATGCTTTATTGACCCTGACTCGCCTTTACTGTTTTCTCATGGTGATTTACCTGAAAAAATCGCAGACTACTGTAAAAAAACTAACCAGCAAATTCCTGAAAATGTGGGAGAAACAGTAAGATGTATTTATGAGAGCCTTGCGCTTAAATACAGATATGCTATTGAGCAGATACAGGAATGTACGAGCAGAAAGTTCAGCAAACTTGCCATTATAGGCGGAGGAACCAAAGACGGTTTATTATGCCAAATGAGTGCTGACTGTCTTAACATTGATGTTACGGCAGGTCCTGTTGAGGCTACTGCTTTAGGCAACATAATTCTTCAGCTAATAGCGTTAGGAGAAATAAACAATATTGATGACGGCAGAAAAATAATAGCAAACACAGAAAACATAAAATGTTTCAAACCTGCTGAAAGCAATCTAAAATGGGATGAAGCATACAGTAGATTTTTAAATATTGTGGATAAATTTTAAGGGGGAAATTTTATGAATTATCCAAAAATAGGTATTAGACCCGTTATTGACGGAAGATGGGGCGGTGTCAGAGAAAGTCTTGAAAATCAGACTATGGGAATGGCACTTAGCGCAAAAGAGTTAATTGAATCAACTCTCTGTTATCCTGATTCAACACCTGTTCAGTGCGTTATCAGCGATACCACTATCGGCGGCGGAGCGGAAGCAGGAAAATGCCAGGAACAGTTTTCAAAAGAAAATGTAATTGCTACTCTTACCGTAACACCCTGCTGGTGCTACGGCTCTGAAACTTTTGATATGGATCCTAAAACTATTAAGGCAGTTTGGGGATTTAACGGAACTGAAAGACCAGGCGCAGTTTATCTTGCGGCTGTAATGGCAGCTCACGCACAGAAAGGTTTGCCTGCCTTTTCAATTTACGGTCACGATGTTCAGGATATGGACGATACTTCAGTTCCTGATGATGTTAAAGAGAAAATTCTGCGTTTTGCAAAATGCGCCGTTGCAGTAGGCTGGATGAAAAACAAGTCGTATGTCAATGTTGGCGGTGTTGCTATGGGTATTGCAGGTAGTTTCTGCGACGCTAATATGTTCCAGAAGTATCTCGGCATCCGTGCTGAATGGGTTGATATGACTGAGATTATCAGACGAATTACTCTTGAAATTTATGACAAGGATGAGTATAACAAAGCATTTGAGTGGGTAAAAGAAAACTGCAAAGAAGGCTTTGACTGTAACGCAGGCAAAAAGCTGCCTGAGATAATCACCAAATCAAAAGTTGTTCCCGCTGATAAGGACTGGGAATTCATAGTTAAAATGACGCTTATTGTCAAGGATATTCTTTACGGAAACAAGAAGCTTGATGAAATGGGATGGCACGAAGAAGCACTTGGCAAAAATGCCATTGCTGGCGGTTTCCAGGGTCAGCGCCAGTGGACAGACTGGCTTCCAAACGCAGACTTTACTGAGGCGATTATGGCAAGTTCTTTTGACTGGTACGGACCTAAGGCGCCGACACCTTTTGCTACTGAAAACGATACATTAAACGGCGTTGCAATGATTCTCGGAAATCTTGTTTCAAACACAGCTCCCTGTTTCCACGATGTAAGAACATACTGGAGCCCTAAAGCCTGCGAAAGAGTTACTGGCAAAAAGCCTGAGGGTGTTGCAGAAAACGGATTTATTCACCTTATTAATTCAGGTGCAACGGCACTTGACGGCTGCGGTGCAAGCGTTGACGATAACGGCTCTAACTGTATGAAACCTTACTGGAAAATGACTGATAAGGACATAAAAGCCTGCCTTAATGCAACAGACTGGTGCAGAGCAAACTACGAATATTTCCGCGGCGGCGGATTTTCAAGCCATTTCAGATGCAGAGCTGAAATGCCTGTTACAATGCTCAGAGTAAATGTTGTGGACGGTATCGGACCCGTTTTGCAGCTTGCAGAGGGATACACTGTTGATCTTCCTGATGAAATTCACAACACCATTGATGTAAGAACAGATAGGACATGGCCTACAACATGGTTTGCTCCGAAACTCACAGGAAAAGGCGCATTTAAAGATGTTTACAGCGTAATGGCAAACTGGGGAGCAAATCACGGCGTAACAGTTTACGGTCATGTCGGCGCAGAACTTATCACACTTGCATCTATGCTTCGTATTCCCGTTAATATGCACAATGTTGATGAAAGCAGAATTTTCCGTCCCCACAGCTGGGCGGCATTCGGCACAGATGACTTACAGGCTGCGGATTTTAACGCCTGCAAAAATTACGGCCCTCTTTATAAATAAAATCTAATAATTCAAAAGCGTACAATCATAGATTAATACTATGGTTGTACGCAGATGAAGGAGCAAAATATGGAACTTGTTTTGCCAAGCAAAGAACAAATTGAATGGGCTGATTGCGAGATTGGTGTAATCATTCATTTGGATTTAGTTACATTCGCCAAGAAAAATTATAATTTCAGAAGACATTGGAAAAAGCCATTATCACCGGATTTATTTAATCCTGAATATCTTAACACAGATCAATGGATTGAAGCAGCTGCCAAAATGGGAGCAAAATACGCAATCCTCGTTGCGAAACATTGCACAGGATTTTGTCTTTGGCCAACGAAAGCTTATGACTACAGCGTTGCAACCTCTCCGTGGAAAAACGGCAAGGGAGATATAGTGCGTGATTTTATTGATTCCTGTAATAAATACGGAGTAAAACCCGGATTATATTACAGTAGTTATTGCAACCAGTATTTAAAAGCAGACAACGGCAGAGTTCTTTCTAATGATAAATATGAGCAGGAAAGATACAACTCAATCGTTATAAAGCAATTAACTGAACTGTGGGGTAATTACGGAAAACTTTTTGAAATATGGTTTGACGGCGGCTGTCTTCCTGTTGAAGAAGGAGGACCTGATATCGTATCATTACTTCACAAACTTCAGCCCGATGCAAATGTATTTCAAGGCCCCGAGGGTACTAAATCTTTGCTGCGGTGGGTTGGCAATGAAAAAGCGCACGCACCCGAAAACTGTTCTTCAATATTTAACTTTAAAGTAATGAGAGAAACAGGAACTACTGAATATGACGGGAGCGGCGATACACACGGGGACACTTGGTGCCCTGCCGAAAGCGACAGACCCAACAGAGAAGCGCCTTCTATTCAAGGTGGGTGGTTTTGGCAAAAAGGCGAAGAAAAGTATATTGTACCTCCGCAGGAATTATATGAGATGTACATAAATTCAGTGGGAAGAAACACAAATATGCTCATAGGAATGGGAATAGATAAAAACGGTTTGTTTCCAAAAGAAGATGTTGATCAATTCAATCAGTTTTCTAAACTTATAAAAGAAAACTTCACGGATGAATTATTCAGCGCTGAAATAAAGCCTGACTGTATATCATACTTACTTAAGGCTCCTAAAAATATAAAATCAAAGTATGTAGTATTACAGGAAGATATTTCTTATGGAGAACTTGTTGAGGAGTTTATCATATTTGCTGATTCGAAAGAGTATTACAAAGGAAAAATTATAGGTCATAAACGAATAATTCCTGTTTCGGCTTCCGAAATTGAAATTAAAATTACTAAATATAAAACTTCGCCAAAACTTAAAGCTATAAAATTATATTAATGATAAGAAAGACTGTCCGTAAAGGACAGTCTTTCTTAGTTAAATTTGCAATAAAGCATTATCGTTATCTATATCTGAATTTATAAGCAAAGGTATTACAATATCTTTTAAATTAGAAAATCCCGTTAATTTATTTAAGTCTATTTTGAAAAATTTAATGATTTTATCAAGTCTTGCGACACACCCCATTATGATTATGTATTCCTTACTGTCAGACTTTAAAAATCTGTTTCCTGAATAGATACCATCAATCACCTGAAAAATGAACGGAACTATTTTCTTGTCAGAAATCTCAGCATACTCACGTTTTTTCAATTTAGTTATTCTTTTTGATAACTTTGCAAGTTTGCCGAAATCAAGATTATTAAGTTTTTTGCCAAGAAACATAACAAGCCTTTTATGCCTTTTAATAAATTTCTTAGGAAGATTTACCCCGCCGCCGGTTTCTATAAACTTTTCTATATCATACTGCATATTGTAAGGTATCTCTTCAAGAGAGCCTAAAAAACCTTTTCGGCAATAATCAACCAAAGGCATGCCCAAATTCAACTCCGGCAAATCCATGGTTATCGTTTTAATATCAAATGTCATATCACTTGAATCGAAAGTAATTCTTCTCATTTTAGGCGGTGAGCCGACAAGCGAAGATGTTGAAACACAATACATTTTGCCGCCCTCAGAGCTTGCTGTGCAGTTAATTGCCTGCATATGGCTGTGGCCGCACAAAACAAGCGGTATTCCTGCTTTTGCAAATTTTTGACCTATTTCCTGCGAATTAACAACAATATTGCCTTTGCCCATAATACTGTAAGCCGGATTCGGAGAAATTAACGGCGGATGAATTCCTGCAATAAGTACACAGCCGTCATGCTTTGCCTTATTAGCTTGCAGTTTTACCCATTCAAAATATTCTTCACTGATATAGGGCCCTTTCTCGCTGCTTTCATAAGACAAAATAAGAAATCTTAATTTTTCATTGAGCTGTATTACACATGAAAAATCATCCTTATAAATATCAATCGCTTTATCAGTATTAAATTTTGTAAATAAGGGCAGTACCTTTTCTCTTGTGGTTGCCTGTTTAGGATATGGTTTTCCGTTTTTATCAAAACGAATACCTTCCGGAAAATAATCGTGAGAATCAATAAACGCTATGACTTTTTTATACTTTTCTGTGTCATTTAGTATCCGCAGCATCTCATTACAGCTTTCTTCATCGCCGTGATGAGTTATATCACCTGTAAGAATTACAGCTTGTGCCTCAGTATCATTCGAAATAATAGAAAAGGCTTTTTTTATTATTTCTTCACTCTCACGCATCGCAATCTGGTCGTTCCATTGAGGCAATAACCAAGGATCACCGTCATAATTTTTTTTACTGTAATAATGAGTATCCGTAACATGATAAAAAGTATATTTCATAATATTACCTATCTTTTAAAACTTGCAGGATTTAATAAAAGCATCGTTTTGCTGTTTATATCTTCCCTGTGTAAAATCCGGTATTTCAACCCATGAACTGTTTTTCATAATCGACTGTTCTGATAAAGCGGTAATACACATCCATGATGCCGCATCATAAACATCTATGGGTGATGGTGTACCGTTTAAAGCAGTTTCAACCATAGCCCTTAAAACAAGATAATCCATTCCCCCGTGCCCGCTTTTAAGCTGTTCTTCAGTATAACGGCTCCAAAGTGTGCCTGCATACTCAGCGGCATATTTTTCGGAATTATGGTAAATATGCCACGGCTCAAGTTCTATATTTTCTTTAGTTTCGTTTTTTGTTATACCGTCAATATAAACAACATCGCCGTCTTCGGCATACATTCCCTTTGTTCCTCTTATTTCAAACCCTCTTGAATAGTTACGAGGCAATGTAGTATCAAGAGTAAGTCGGATTATCTCCCCGTTTTCACATTCAATAATTGTTGTAACTATATCTGACTGTTTAAAATTGGTTTTAAGCAGTTCTGTATCATTCGGTTTGTTTTGCTTTATGTATTCATTAAGACCTGCTGACATTGAGCCTACTGAAATCAGCCTTGTCATTCTGTTGCCGTTATTTATATTTAAAATTTTAGCAATGGGGCCAAGCTCATGAGTAGGATAGTTCTCACAATTGTGGTTTATATAATGCTCTAATCGATAGTGTCTGTTTTCCTTACCGAAAGAAACTTCTTCTCTTAAATCATGCGCATAAGCGCCGTTACACTGAACTATTTTTCCGAAAACGCCCTTCCTTGCCATATTAAGACACATAAGTTCTTTTTTGCCATAGCAGCAGTTTTCAAGGAACATAAAAGGAGTTTTAGTTTCTTCATACGTCTTGACAAGTTCATAACACTCGTTAATGACATATGTACCGCCAACTTCCATAGCGGTAAACTTTCCTGCTCGCATTGCATCACAAGCTATTTTTATATGATATTGCCAAGAGGTTGAGATAAGCACACAGTCTACGTTTTCATTTGCCAAAACCTCTTTATAATCAGTAGTGGCCAACACACTTATATTTTTTTCTTTTTTGACAGCTTCACATGCTTTTTCTGTTCTGTCACTGTACACATCGCAAACGGAAGTGATTTCAACATCATCCATTTTTAAAAGTTCATACAACAGACCCATTCCTCTTCCGCCGAGACCCACTATACCGATTTTTAATTTTTTCATACGAGCTCTCCCCTTTTTAAAAGACAATAATGGACAACATCATTTGCAAAATTTGATTTATCTAATAAAGTAAATCCCATTTTTTCATAAATTTGCACATTTGCAGGATTTTGTGTTTCAAGATATACAATGTCAGAACCAAATGAAGAAATGATTGCCTTAGCAATACCCTGTTTTCTCAAAGATTTATCAACACAAAGCAATGACAAATACGAGCCGTTTTCGGGCTTGTATATTTTTTTCTTTTTATTACTAAAATGAAGATATTTTGAAGCTTTTAATGTAGCTGTAAGTCCTACAGAAAAGAAAAGTTTTATTGAAAACAGCGGAGAAACCTCAGAAGGTTCATCGTTTGCTTTTTTATACACATAACACGCCGTGCAATTTTCATTTGCATATGTATAATTAACAGAGGCTCTGAGTTCATACTCAAAAAGATATTCAGCGCATCTTTTCCTCTTTTTCTCATCAGGGAAAAAGTATAGGTACAAAGGGTCATTATAAAAACCCTGAGCAAAAAGCTCAGCCAAAACTTTTATTTCATCTTTTCTGATTTTATGAAATACGTTATTCATTTCGTTCATATTTTAACCTTTTATGTTTAAAACCAAGTTATAATCATCGAACCCGTAATTTCCTGCTGAATTCTTAATAATTTCAAACAAATCCACATCATCGCCGTCAGTATTTTTAAGTTTTATCTTTTTAAGAACAGGATTTAATCGCTTTAAAATTTTGAGCAACGCATCACCCTTGGGGGTTCCCTCTACAAACGGCTGATTTCCAGCAAAAACGCTTTGTACAAGTTCCGCAATAAAATCTTTTATTAGCACATTTTTTACCGATTTATCGCACTTTACGCAAAAAACGCGGCAGGCTTTGCCAAGTGTAAAAGTGTCTGCTAATCTTCCGATAAATTTAACTACCGGGTATATTTTTTTATTTCCCGCGGCTCCGAATCTGCAAAGAACACAATCGGGATCATTTTTCATATCGTCCACGATATTTAATATCATGCTGTCAAAAAGGTCTGACAGATACTGCTTACAGCTTTTACCGTTAGTGTTCCATTCAAAATCAGGAATCGGGACGCTTTTTATTTTTACATCATAATTATCATATATCTCAACAAACCTCATATACGCAGGGCAGGCAATCACGGAACCGGTACAAACATCGTAAAATTTATTACCGTTAGGCGAAGTCTTGACATTTACACTCTGATTGTGCATATGACCTGTAAATACGAGGTGCACTCCCTCATCAGCAAGCATATTCGTTATTTCTTTGGCATTTTGCTGAACTGCAGAAGGAACCAATGAAAAAATAGGCTGACCCGGCAGAAGAGGATAATGGTTCATTGCAAATATTATCTGCCCGTCTTCCCTCGCCTTTCTTGCCTGTTCTTTAATCCAGCTGATCTGTTCATCATCATATGTTATGAAATCAGTACAATTACCGTCATTGTTAAGTGCAAGAAGTCTTACGCCATCAGCAATTTGAGCAACATATGATAAATGCTTTCTGTCAACAGCAATAGCATCTTTAAACCCAAAATCATAGTAAAGGTCAAAAAGTTCTTCCCTTTTTGTGCCTTGTGGTTCATGCCTGCCGTTTTCGTCAAAGCTGAAGCAATGGTCATTATAGTCATGACCCGCAGTAATAACATAAATCTTTTTACCGCTTTCTTTTAACTTATTTAAAAGCTTAATAAAGCCGATATGGCTTTCCTTTTCTCCGTTAAAAGATAAATCACCGGCAATCAATATATTTTCGGTATCTTTAGTCTTTTCAAGAAAGTCAAATACCGCCTCGTTGATTGCCTGCGTTTCAGCAAAACATTTTTGTTCAAAACGCATAAACTGATCATATTCTTTTCCGTATGCGCCAAGGCTGTTTTCAAAATAATGCGTATCAGTAATAAGATAGAAATCTGCAAGTTTCATATTTTTACCCCTTTTGAATTAAAATATTTCATTCAATGCTGATTTAATTATTTTAGGAATTTGATCCAGACGATTAATTTTTGCTTTTAAATCAGCATCATTGTCTAAATATTTTAATTCATCATAAATATTTGTTTTTGCCCCGTTATCTGCCTGCCAGCGGGCAAAAATCCGTGTTACATCTTCTTTTGCTGATAATCCGCTGTAAAGGCAATAATTATTTATAACTATCTCAACCATATCCGTAACGGAAATATCTCCGATATTTATAATCATATATTCGTCATAAGTTATTGAAAAATCTTTGATTTCTTTCGAATTTATCAATACTCTGACATCGCCACTCGAAATATTACGAAATTCAATTTTATAATTTCTTTTATCAGGGATACAGCAAACATTGCCCTCAGGTTTATTAATTGTAAATGTTAATGAGCTATCATTATCTGTTACAGAAAACTTTGTTTTTGAATACTTATTCGTTCCGTCATCTTCATAAAGATTAAAGTCTGAATTACCGTTATACACCCAAAGTTCAAGATTTTCGGGATTTGAAACGGAATTTGTAAGCTCCTTTGCAAGCGGGATAATTGCGCCTTCTTTTGCAAGAACAGGTATTTGAGCAATATCTCTGTGCATAGTTAACTTTCTGTTACCGCAATACATTTTGCCTGTGAAAATATCCGTCCATTTTCCGTCAGGGAGCCAAACATCAACACTGCCCATCAAAAGAGCGTTATCGTTCGGCTTAGTAATAGGCGCAACAAGCAGCTGTGTAGCAAACATATACTGATTATCGACTGTATAAGCATTTTCATTTTCAGGATAGTCATAATACATTGGTTTACATATAGGAACGCTATTGATATGCGTTTCGTAATTTGCGGAATGTAAAAGCGGCAGCAAATAATGCCTTAGCCTGAGCCATTTTTTTGCAATAACATAAGTTGAATAAGAATAATTCCACGGCTCTTTTCCGAGCAAATCATTAGAAGTTGAGTGAAGCCTCATAACAGGGCTGAATACACCAAACTCAAGCCACCTCAAATACAGCTGTTCATCTCTTATTCCGTTATGATGACCGCCGATATCGTGGCTCCACCAAGTGTAACCGCAATTGGCGGCTGTTGAAGTGAAATAGGGCTGAAAATCAAGAACATCCCAAGATATATCAGTATCACCCGAAAAGCCTAACGGATATCGGTGTGAGCCAAGGCCGCCGTATCTTGAAAGAATAAGACCTTTTTGACCGTTTTCACAATTATCAAGATAATGGTAATGATTGAGCGGCAAAAGCGGATCAAGGTCTGGGACGTCGCTTTCGCTGCCCTGCTGCCAGTCTATCCACCAAAAATCAACACCCTCTTTTTCATACGGTTTATGGAGAATATTGAAATAATTATTCCAGAAATCATCATTTCCTACCTGAAACTTAATATCTTCCTTTGTTGCTGGGTCTATTCCCATAGCTTTCGCCATATCAGCATACTGATTTTCAAAAAATCTAACTCCGTCCGCAGGGTGAAGATTAAGTGTTATGTGAAGATTTTTAGATTTTAGATATTTAAGAAACGCTTTGTAATCAGGAAACAAGTCAGTATTCCAGGAATAGCCCGTCCAGCCGCCTGTAACTGTATTTTCTACATCTGTGCGCCTTGGATATGAAGTGCCGAATTTACTGTTGAGATCCGTCCAGTGCCAATCCATATCAATTGTTGCAACAGTTATAGGAATTTTCTCTTTTTCGAACCTTTCCATAAGTTCAATATATTCCTGCTGGGTATACTGACGGTATCTGCTCCACCACACTCCAAGTGAATAGCGAGGAAGCAGTGGAACATTTCCCGATATTTTGAAAAAATCGGAAATACAGGTTTGCGGGTCGTTTAAATAAGCAAAAACATAAATATCTTTGCCGCCGCTCTTTCGTTTTACAAAATGACCGCCCTCATCAAACAAGAATGAATTACTGTCATCAACAATTGCAACACCGTTTTTTGAAATCAAACCTTTTTCAAGCGGTACTCGTCCTGTTGTGTGGTCAAGTGTTCTGCATGTTCCGTAAAGATTTTCATTTTCAAAATCCGTAACTGTTTTGTTTTCATTAAAAAAGTGCACCTTTTCAACTTTATCTGTTTCGAGGTTAAAATAAATATTTACTTTTTCAGTTATTATATTGACTGCGCAATTTTCCTGCTCAACACTGAAAGGAGAATAGACCTGCTTTCTGTTGATAAAAACCGTGCTTGGCAGGTCATTGAAAACATTATTTTTATCACTTTCGATTCGTACAATTCCACTTGTAAGCACAGTAACTCGGTATCCTTCACCGATATATATTTGGCAGTCATCTGCTTTAGCGCAACTGCTGATGATCAACGATTTTTTTAACATAATATGCTCCCAATTTACTCAACACTATATAAATTGTTAGTCGCAATTTGCTTCAACTGACCGTTAAACATAACCAAGCATGAAATCTTGCTAACATGTTTAATCTCAAATGAGGTTACTTTTCCGTTTTTAAATTCAAAATCCACTTCAAAACCGCCCACGGTTTTAAATCCGCTGATTTTACCGCTTTTCCACTGCTTGGGAGCCGCAGGAAGAAGTTCTATGTAATTATTGTTATCCTGCAAAAGCATTTCAGCAATGCCTGACATAACGCCGAAATTACCGTCAATTTGAAAAGGCGGATGAGCACAGAACATATTTGGATATGTACCTCCGCCGTTTGAATAATCGAGCTCGGCACTTGGAGAAACATTTTTAAGATATCTTTTTAAAAGAGAACAAGCTGTTTTTCCGTCATGAAGTCTTGCAAACTGATTTATTTTCCAAGCAATGCTCCATCCCGTGCCGCCGTTTCCGCGCTCCTTGAAAACTTTTTTTATCGAATAGTCGTACTTTCCGTTCTGATTAAGGTTTTCAGGGAAATTGAAATACAGGTGGCTTATATGCCTGTGTGTAGGCTCACTGTATTCATAATCCTTATCCCACTCTAAAATTTTACCGCTTTTTCCTACTTCAGGCAACGGAACTGTCTTTATAGTTTCTTTGGCTTTGGCACATATTTCATTATCAATATTAAGAACATCGCACGCAGCAATATAATTCCTGAATAAAGTATAAACAATGGAATTATCCATAGCGGAATATAAAGCAATAGTATGTTTCTGGCCGTTTTCAATATAAGAATTTTCGGGAGACGCACCCGGAATTATTATGCTCTTGCCATTATAGTTTTGAATTATATCCAGATAAAACTTTACTGCGCCCTCAATTACAGGCAAGGCAATATTTTTTAAGTATTCTTTATCTTCAGTATATTCATAGTGCTGATATACAGGGTAGCAAAGCCAGCCTGCCGCACCGGGAAACCAAGCATAATTTGAACAATCGCCGCCATGCTTTGCACCTACAGGCGTTGTCATATTCCATATATCGGAATTATGGAAAGCGCACCAGCCTGTTGAATTAAAATACTCTTTAGCTGTAACCTCTCCGCTTTCTTTAAGCCTTGAAACAAAATTATAAAGGGGTTCCATACACTCTGAAAGATTAACTTTCTCACAGCCCCAGTAATTCATTTCAAGATTAATATTTGTTGTATATGCACTGTACCAAATCGGTTCTGAGCTCTCGCTCCAAATACCCTGAAGATTGGACGGCATACTTTTTCCTCTTGAAGAAGAAATAAGCAGATACTTTCCGAAATTGAAAAGAGTTTCTGTTTTATCCGTAATTTCGTCGCCTTTGAGAGAAATCCTGCTTTTTGAAAACAGTGAAGAAAAATCTTTCAAATGCTTAGTAAAAAGTTCTTCAAAATCTAAAAGTTTTGACAGATGATCTGCGACTTCTTCAGTGGATACATTATCACTATAAAAACTCGTGTTGCCGTAAAATCTAAGTTCTATTTGAGTTGCGTCTGATACTTTTATTTCATTTCCATAACAGATACAAATACCGTCTGTAACTACTTTTATAGCACCGGCATATTTAATTGTATTTGCTTTGCCTGTTATTCTTATGGGATTGCACCCGTCAGGGCATCTTCCCTCAAAACTTATTATATCATTTTTATAAACTGTGTTGCTCGGAAATGAAGAAATAAAAGATATTTTTCTATCAGATTTCTTTGAAAATTCTATTTTATAAACAAGAACTTTATCAATATAGGAGCAAAAAGCGGTTTCACAAACTTGATGCCCGTTTTCAAAATACTGTGCCTGTGCATAACCTTTATCAAGATAAAGACTGCGGGAATAGTCTGTAATATCTGTTTTCTCAACAGGCTTAACAAACAAATTTCCAAGAGGAAGATATCCTTCCGAATCTTCGCCGTAAAAAAATTCTTTAAGTTTTGCGGCAGCTTTAACTTTTTCATCTTTTTTAACAAGTTCTATTATTTCATTGTAGTGTTTATATGCACCTTTTTTTCCCTTAAATCTTTTCTCACCGCTCCACATAGAATCAAGATTTAAAGAAACTTTGCCGTATTCTCCGCCGCCGTAGTACATGGCACCCATGAAACTGTTTCCAATAGGAAACGCTTCTTCGAAATAAAGAGCAGGATTTTTCATAGTTATTTCGTTGCTCATTTTAATTTCCTCTGACTTCTTTAATTGTCCATATCTCGCTTACAAATTCGCCGCTGTACTTTCTTTCAAGCCCTTTATACATCAGATAAGAGCCTGTTTTTACTATTTTCTCACTGCCTGTATCAACACAATAGATTTTATTTCTATCAAGCCCTTTAAGACAAACAGTATAAAAGTAGTGAAAGAAGCGGGTTTTAGGCAACGCAACAAACACAATACCATTTTCTTTTGCATCATCACAATACATAACAGCATTAATTTCATCTTTATCAAGTTCACTTACTCTGTAACGATTGCCAAACTGAATTATATGCCGCCATTCTTTGTAAATCTCAATGTTTTCTTTAATTGTGTCTAAATCTTTTTGATTAAGTCTTGTAAGGTCGCACCCTATGCCAAGGCTGCCCCTCATTGCAACATTGCATTTAAAATTAATAGGCGCGCAGCCATTATCTGTTACCCACGCTCTCATAGCCTTTGTTGGATTTAGATATGAAAAACCGTTTTGTATATCTATTCTGTCAAGGGCATTGGTATTATCGCTGGTCCATATTTCGTCAAAATGCCTGAATGAACCCCAGTCATTTCTTCCGCCGCCGCCTGAACAAGCCTCAATCTCTACATGGGGATATTTGCTTTTTAAATAATCAGCAATTCTGTACACTGCTTTTGTGTGAAGATACCAAAGCATTTTTCCGTTTTCAAGATTTTCTGTTCCTATTTCAGAAAACGGTCTGTTCATATCCCACTTTATGTATTTGATATTATTTTCTGATAAAAGCTTATCGAAACAATCAATAATATATTTTTCAACCTCATTATTAGTAAGGTTTAAAACATATTGATTTCTCAGCTGTGTTGCTTCTCTTGTGTCATAATGATAAGTCCACTCCGGGTGAGCCTTATATAAATCACTTTTCGGATTGACCATTTCAGGCTCCAGCCAAATGCCGAAATCCATTCCGAGAGAATTAACATACTTTATTAGTTCCTCTAAACCGTTGGGAAACTTGCTTTTGCTCACATACCAGTCTCCCAAACCGTCAAAATCGTCATCTCTTCTTCCAAACCATCCGTCATCAACAACAAAAAGCTCGACATCGAGTTCTTTTGCTATATCTGCAAGCTTTTTTTGATTTTCAACATTTACGTCAAATCCGGTTGCCTCCCATGAGTTATATAAAACAGGAAGCTCTTTATCTCTGTGGCTTAACGGAAAAATATTACTTAGCGCAAAAGAATTTGTATTGTTTGACATCTCTTCAAACGATCTTGCATACCCGAAATGAACAACAGGCGTTTCAAACGCTTCCCCGTTTTTCAGACGGCATTCGAAGTCAAAATCATTCACTCCGATTAAAAATCTTGTTTTACCAAAGCCGTCTTTATTTACATCAACTTTAAAATTGCCGCTGTATTCAAGCATAGCAAAAAATATTTTGCCGCTGTCTTCGCACTCGTCCTGAGCCAAAATGACCGTGGGACTGTTGCCGTGAGCAGAATTTCCTTTTCTGCTTTCGAAAACCATACTGCCACACTCAAGAGCCTGCTTTTTTATCTGATTTTCACCGATCCATGTTCCGTTGTCGTTATAAACATTATAAACTCTTCTGCCGGGCAGAGAAAATTCTGCTGAATATGCTTTTTCAAGAGTAATAAGATTTTCTCCGGTATTTTTTATAACTGCGCATCTGGATATAATATCATTTTCTTCGTGCACGATATAAGTAAGTTCAACACTTAACTTATAATAAGAATCTTTAAGAATTATTTTTAGAGCATTGTTTTCTACTGCATGAGAAGAATAAACAAGCCTAACATCTCTTGTTTTATCACAGAACTCGCATTTCAGCGCATTTTCACGGTATAACGCACCGCCGAAAGCCGAGTATTCATAATCCGCAAAATCCATACGTCCGTAATTTGAATTATGTTCAACGGGCAATTCAACAACGAAGTCATTAATATTCTCTACTCTTTCTCCCCAATGAAGATGATACAATACTCCGTCTTCACCAACACCCATTGCATACTGATATTTTTTAGTATTAAGAACAAAAATGTTATTTTTAATTAAAATTGACATACTAAGCTCCTATAAATAACTATTATTTTGAGGTGTATAAACTCTGATACCCTTCTTTATCACATCAATGCTGACATGACTGTTACAGCCGCTGTTTTCTCCGTCTACAAGCCACGGTATTTTTCTGTCCGCTTCAAAGAGAATGTTTCTGCACTTCTTAACAATAATATGATGATTATCAAATTTTTGCTGCCTGAGAAGCGCAAGCAATTTGGGTATCTCAATCATACTGTTAATTTTAGGAACAAGAACTACTTCAAATTCCCCGTCATTCAGTTTAAAATTATTTTCACTGATATTAAATATACCGCCTACCGAAATTGTGTTTACAACAGCTCCGAAAACAAATTCACCGTTTAAAGTTTCATTATCTAATGTAATTTTCATTTTAACAGGCCTTATATCCCCTGCATTTTTTATGCCTGAAACTATATACGCAAAATGCCCTAAAACATTTTTCAAAGACTGATTTGTTTTTAATGAAGCGTTTGAACCAAACCCAAAAGACACAGTACAGAAAAAATAAGTGCCATTCATCTTTCCTACATCTAAATTTTCGATTTTTCCGCTTTCTATTAACGAAACTGTATCCTCTATCCTGCTGCTGATACCAAGAGTTTTTGCAGTGTCATTAGTAGTTCCGTTTGGATAATACGCAATCGGCTTTAAATCAGGCATAGTTCCGTTAATTACTTCATTAAATGTTCCGTCTCCGCCGGCAGACACAATTAAATCAAAGTTAGATTTGTTCTCAAAAGCTATTGCCTTAGCGTCACTTTTGCCTTTGGTTATAATGATTTTTAAATCAAATCTGTCACGCGGAAATGAATCGCAAAAATGTTTTGTTCCTTTTCTTGATATATCACTGCCTGAACGGGGATTATAGATAACTAAAACTCTTTTTTTCATTTTTCTATTTCTGCAACTGTTTCATTTGCATCTTTGATCTTACTGTATTCCTCAGGTGAAAATTTCACAGATCTGTCATAATAATACAGACCGTTTTGCTCCTGCTCAACATCAGTTGCCTGTGTAAAACAAAATCCACAGAGGCGATCAGATGAAAGCAATGCCTTTGTAAGGCCGCAATAGCGATTGATATACTCTTCTTTTGTTTCAGGTGCATTTCCATATCCCCAGCCGTCTTTTCTGCCGGGAGCCCACCAAATGCCGCCGTATTCCGACAGCATCACAGGCTGACCGCCGTATGTCTGTCTATCCGGGAAATTATCAAATGTTTCATCATCTTTAAGTCCGTGCCATTTATTGCGCATTTTGTCAGCGTCCTGCTCATAATCATGAATGTCATATATATCAGTAAGCATAGAATGATAGCTTCCGCTTGTATCAATAACAGGTCTTATAGAATCAAATGCTTTTGTAGCGGTATACACAAGTTCAAGAACTCTTTTATCAGCCGGCTTTCCGTTATAATCCCATGTTTCGTTAAATGGGCACCAGCAAACAACCGAAGGATGATTGTAATCCCTTTCAACTATTTCAAACCACTGTGGTATAAATTCATACGCGCCCTCTAAAGAGGTAATATCCAGTCCCCAGGACGGAAATTCTCCCCAAACAATATATCCGAGTTTATCTGCCCAGTAGAGATATCTTTCCTCAAAAACTTTCTGGTGAAGCCTTGCGCCGTTAAAGCCCAAGTTCATTTGAAGTATGATATCATTTTTTAAATCCTTGTCAGACGGTGCAGTCCAAATACCGTCAGGATAAAATCCCTGATCAAGAATAAGTCTTTGAAATACAGGTCTATCGTTTAACAAAACTTTATTTCCTGAAATTCTTATATCTCTAAACGCGAAATATGAACTAACTTTATCAGAGCAAAAAGTATATTCAACATCATACAAACGGCCGTTTCCGAGTTCCCAAAGCACAGGATCGCTGACATTTGCAGTAAACACATTCATTCCGTTTTGAGCATTCTGAGAAACTGATGTTATTTCTTTTCCTTCAAAAGAAATTTTTGCGTTTAAAATACCGCTGCCGCAAACTTTTGCCTCAAAAACAACATCGCCGGAATGAATATCAGCTGTTACCTTAACGCTTTTTATGTACTCATTATCTACTTCTTCAATCCAAACGGTCTGCCATATACCTGTTGTTCTTGTATAATCACAGCCCTTTGAATAAAAACTGCGGCTTTGTTTACCGAGAGGCTGTTTTCCGCTTCTTGTATCGTCATAGCAAACAAGTGCAAGTACATTCTCTCCGTCATTAACATAATCCGTTATGTCAAAATAAAACGAACCGTAACCTGCGTGAGTACCGGCTTCTCGCTCATTTACATAAAGACGGCACATATAATCGACACCACCGAAATGAAGTAATATTCTTTTATCGGTTTTTATAACTTCAATTTTCTTTTTGTACCAAACACACGGCATAAAATCTACATTTTCTATTCCTGACAGCTTGCTTTCCGGGCAAAAAGGAACATTTATTTTACCGCTTAAAACCTTGGAATTCTTATAAAACTCTCTTTCTTCGCCGCTCTGGGAATAATCTATTTCAAAATCCCATTGACCGTTAAGACATATATAGCTGTCTCTTTTAAACTGCGGACGTGGATATTCTGTTCTGTATACTTTTGATAATGTCATTTTCAATTCTCCTTAATATTATTAAAAATCAGTTCCTTGGATATTTTTTTCAGATCACCGTCAAGCATATACGCTATGCGAAGATAATATATTTTGTTGTTATCAAGACTAACTGCGCTTTTATCATACTCAATCCTTGCGCCGTAAGGATCTCCGCTGTGTATGTAGGCATTTTCAGAAATCTTCTCTGAAATATCTGTGTAAACGCCGCTTTCAGTTCCGTAAATTATATAATACTTGTAATTTGAATTTTCATTCACTTTAAATGTTAATTGTGCAACTCCGTGTGCTATATTTATTTTCGAATTAACAACGGGCACATTCATTAAATTACTATTAATATATTTAAGAATTTCCTTGTTATCCTCTTTATACATTTCAATATTTCCGCCGATTTTCGGAAAAACTGATATTTTCAGTCTTGAAAAAGCCGTAGGTATCAATTTACGTCTAACATTTTCCCCCTGGCAATTAGCAGAATATATTGTTGCTGCATTGTTACCGTCAAGATGCCAGTTATCTGCTTTTTTCATATCCAGTTCTATTGAGCAAGGATAGTTATACGGTGTTGATGGTTTTGAATTGTCGTACTGACTATTCACTTCAAATTTCATCAATTCATTTTTTTCAAATGTATAATTCCAGTCTTCAGCCGGGTATATTTCCCAGTTTTTTGATGTACCCTTTGGAGCGTATTTTACACCTCTGTATTTATAATCTGTTATCTCTCTCCAGTCTTCTTTTATCGGATTACAATATAAAACAGAGCCTTTTCTGACATACATTGAATTATTATGAAAATCAACAACTTCTATTTCACTAAGCAAATCAATTTCGATTTCATCACCAAGCTTAAAATCAGATTCTAATACAGCAAAATTACCTTGTTTTTTATATTCGATTCTATTTCCGTTTAAGCAAACATCATACTTTTTTGTCCACAGAGGTATGCGGAATTTAAGTTTTAAGCAAGTATCTTCTCCTAGATATTGCAGCTTAATATTATCTGAATAAGGATAGTTTGTAATTTGTTTAAATATAACTCTTTTACCGTTAAACTTTGTATCAAGGCAATTTGAACCATAACATAACAAAACTATTGATTTATCATTATTATCTTTCGCCCACATACTCTGAACAAATTTCGGATACCCCATGTGAAGATTTGAAAAACAGCATTCAAATCCGCCGATACCAAGAGCGTTGCTATCTCCGTGATCATTTACAAAGCCATGCTGGCCATGAGTCATTAAAACGCTGTTTTCCACCTGATAGTAATTGTAAGCTGTCAAATTGTAATCAAAGCAGTTAGGCAGATTATTGTAGCAATAGCTTTCAAGAAGATCGTAAATATATCCTTCAAAACTGATTTGACCCGCAATTTCAAGAGACAGCATTCCTTCGACTACGGCACAAGTCTCAGTACCGTTAACAGCTCTGTTATCCTTTGCCGCTTCATCTGCATTAGGAAGGAAGTCAATTCTTCCGTGATCATTGCCAATTCTGCATAATCCGATCTTTAGTTTGTTTAGTTCTGATTTGTCACCGTTAAGAAGATATTTTACAAAAGGATATTTATAACCTTGAGTTGTGTTTACAACGTGTTCTCTTGTATAAGTTTTCTCAAAAGAGTTACTCCAATCAAAAGACTGAGAAAGAATTAGTTCTGCCAATTCATCAAGCCATTTGAGCTCTTTTTCTTTAATTCCTTTTTCAAGACATTTATTTTTGTACCAAATTACAGAAACAATATTATCTGCACCTCGGTATTCAGCCCAGCCTTTAAGCCTGAAATTTTTCAGGTTTTCAAGTTGAAATTTAAAGTATTTTTCAAAAAAATTTAGGACTCTTAAATCCTCGTTACCCAGTGAGCACTCTGCGTCATAATAATCAGAAATTGCCATAAGCATAGGCATCCTCGCCCACCATTCATCCGCACATTCATCCTGCGTCTTTTCACTCAACGCTTTAGAAAGTATTTTTTTACTTCCGAAATTTCCTTCTGCCTGCTGACTTTCTATTGCATAATCAATCCATTTTTTTGCTCTTTTAATAAGCTCCCTGTCATTCATCGTATATGCAAGCGCTGTAAGCCCTCTGACATAATACGGTCCGCGTTCCCAGCTTTCGCCTTCTCCGCCGAACCAACCACTGTTTTCACTGTACTCATCATACAGTTCCATATAATTAGTTATATTGTTTCTCTGTAACTCAAGCTGTGTTTTTAAATATCCCTCAGCTGATACTGCACCAAGAGGAAAATATGACAATTTTAGATTGTTCATAACTTTATCTCCCAAACACCTTATTACATTTCAATTGTATAGTCATATTAACTAAAAATCTATTGATAAATGTTTCTTAATTATGGCAAAATGTATCCTTTTATAATCGAGCAATGTTGTAGGTTTAAAATATAAAAAGCCTTGCAGAACATCTGCAAGGCTTTTTATATGTATTATCCTATTAACAAAATATAATCATTAGCTTTTGTCATTAAGAGCTGTATTTACAGCTTTTTCATTTAATTTTGATGCAACAAAGATTATTACATAGATAACTAAATAAATAATCAAAAATACAGGAAGAATATTTTTAACTAGTTCTACCAAAGTATTTCCATAACCGCAAATATACGATGCAGATAAAACGGAAACAAATGAAACACACAAATGAATTATAGTTGAAATAATCAAATTTATCTTATCTGAATACATTATTTTTGTTACAATCCCGATTATTGCAGAAACAGTAATCCAAACTGCAAAATCTTTTGTTCTGCATATCTCGCCTGCTATAGCTGAAATGCAAATAGTAGTTATTATAGAGCCGATACCTGCACCAACCAAGGCAAACTCTAATATATTAAATACTTTTTTCATAAACTCATCTCCTTATAAACTTCTTAAAATCATTGAAATATTTTCGAGAAATGGTAAGAGTTTTATTACTATTCTTTAATCTTGCGGTATAATTCCCACTGAATTCAGCAGAAATGGATTTAACAAAATTTATATTAACAATTGTACTTTTATTAATTTGAACAAAGCCTTTATTACTAAAGTCATCAATCAATTCATAAAGTTTTTCTTTCACCTCATATTTTTTATCTGCTGTATATGCGTAAGATTTTCCCAAACATGTTTCAAAATAAATCACTTCATTTACATCAAATATGTAGCTTTCATTTTCTCTAAGCAATATTATTTTTCCGAAATCAGAAACGCTATTAAGAATCGATAAAATTTTTATGGTGCTGCTGTCATTGATATCCCCCTTAACTATGATTTCTAATTCTTTATCGGATACCTGCTCGAAATGAATTTTCAAATCATCACCTCCCTGATGATTGCATTATATACGATAATATTTCATTTGTAACAATATTTCATATGAATGGTTTTAATAAAGCTTCAACAAGTCAATATTAACACTTAAACAATCACAGTTCTTAAATAACAATTATTATACTAACACATTCATACACTTTATACAAACTGATGCTTTTTGATGATGCGGCAGACGGAAAAATGTGTAATTCAGAGTTGAATGCAAGTGAAAATTACATAAAGAAAAAAGCCTTTATTTAGCCAAATCCGGCTTAAATAGAGGCTTTTTTATATCTTTCATTACCAACTTCTAAATTTTTAGTGGAAGGATTAAAACACTAAAATATAAGAAAATATAAGCAAAGAATGAGGATTTGATTTTTACTTAGAGTTTTATCGGTTTTATATAATTGAAATCGTTGATACATAAGTCCTAACACACGCATAAAAACAAGAAAAGCACCTGCATCAGAACCTCACTATATAAAAGTTTAATTATAGTCATTCACTTTTTGAAGTGAAAATGAAAACACACAACCTTGTGGATCATTATCTCTAACAGTAATTTTACCGCCGTGTTCATTAATTATAGATTTACATAATGACAAGCCGATTTCTAATCCGTTTTTGACGCTCTCAAATTTTTGTGATTCGGAATTTAGTACGTAGTAAACTTTCTTTTTATTCATATCAGACATTCCCAAGCCATTATCCGCTACACTTATTTCAACAAAATCTCCTGCAATTTTTGAAGAAACAATTATTTTAGAATTTTCTGGAGCATATATAACAGCATTTTCAACCAGATTAATAATGACCTGAGATATCAGCCTTTTATCGGCTTTAACATATACAATATTTTCTGGCATTCTAAATGAAATGTCAGCATCTAAATATTTATTTTTTATTTCATCTTTTGCTAAATTAAAAATATCAGCTACTGACACACTTGAAATGTTAAGTGTAAAAGAACCATCCTCCAATTTACTAACATCAATGAAATTCTCGGACAAATTAATAAGATGAATGCTGTTCTTGTATATGTCATGATAATACTTTTTCTTCGAATTATCATCTAAAGAAGCTGTGTGCTCAATAAGTGTACTTGCATCCCTGCATATTGATTTCAACGGCGAATGTAAATCGTTTGAAATAACTTTCAATAAAGTTTCCTTAATCTGTTCATTTTTAACAAGAACAGCAGCATTCTCCTTTTCCCTTGAGTTTTTTTCATTTTCAAGAGCAAGAGCACATTCCCCTAGTATTGAAAGCAATATACTGTTTTCAAAAGAATCAAGCGGAGTAGAGTTCATAGCTATACCCACAACTGCGTAAACAGAATGGTTAACCCTCACGGCAAGATAAAGACATTTAGAGCTTGAAAGCGTATCCGTAGTGGCTCCGGCGTGCTTATTATTTTTTAAAACCCACAGTGCTGCCGTTCTTTCGTTTTGAGAAACTATACTTCCATCAGTTTGAGAAATAGAAAAAATCATTGGCTCACTCAGTTCACCGTCATTGTTCAAATATACTACTATATCCCGATTAAGCAATTTATTAAGCTGCTTTGCTGTTGCAGAGGCAATTTCTGTCTTGCCTTTTTTCTGCTGAAGAAGCTGATTCGTTTCAAAAAGTATTTTTGTTCTGTATGCAGACATAGCCGACTGCTTGGCACTGCCTTTGAGTCTGGCAGTGAGTGAGCTCACGAAAAGCGCCCCTAAAAACATAATAAGAAATGTCACAGGATAACCATCGTCATAAAACTTAAGTGACCATCTCGGCTCAGTAAACAAGAAATTGAACACAACTACACTTATAAAAGATGGGAAAAAGCAGTATATTTTATGTTTTGTTACAGCCGCCACAAAAATCGTGCTTAATATATAAACAATTATAATGTTCGCATCCGTAAATCCAAGCCTTTGAAAAAGAAGACCTATTGCACTTGCACCTGCAAGTATACCAATGCTTTTCAGAGTATCGGATATGCTGAAAATGGATTTTGACGGTTTTAGATATTTTTTTAAACCAACGCTTCTCGATCCCGAAACAGCATCAGGAATAATATATACATCCATGTTCGGGACAGCTTCAATCAGTCTGTCCGTAAAACTTGGCTTAGCAAAAAGTCTTCCCTTTGGTACGGCGCTTCTTCCTATTACAATTTTAGAAACACCGAAGAGCTTTGCAAACTCAGCAATCTGAAGAGGCACATCATCTCCGTATACTGTTTCTATGTGAGCTCCAAGCTGACGGGCAAGATGCATATTTTTCCTTAGTCTATTTCTATTGTCATCACTCATATTAGGAAAATCGGGTGTTTCAACAAAAAGTGCAGTAAAATTTGCCCTGAAAGCGCCTGCCATTCTTGCGGCGGTTCGGATTATTTTTGAATTTGAAGGAGCCGACGAAAGACAAACAAGTATATGTTCGGAAGCGGATACATCGCCTTTGTTTTTTATTCTGTTATTCTCTGTAATGAGATTCATTCTGTCCGCACAGCGGCGCAGAGCAATCTCTCTGAGAGCAGTAAGATTTTCAACTGAAAAGAAGTTTTGAACCGCTCGTTTTGCCTGAGTTTCTTTATATACCTTTCCTGCTTCAAGTCTTTCAAGCAGATCGCGCGGCTCAATATCTATCAGTTCAACCTGGTCAGCACTGTCAAAAACAGAATCTGGTATCCTTTCCCTTACCCTGATGCCTGTAATTGAAGAAACAATATCGTTAAGGCTTTCAATGTGCTGAACATTAACTGTTGTATAAACATCAATTCCGTTTTCCAAAAGTTCTTCAATATCTTTATACCTTTTTTTGTGTCTGCTTGAAGAAGCGTTTGTATGCGCAAGTTCATCTACCAAAATAAGCTGAGGATGTCTTTCCAAAGCGGCGTCTATATCAAACTCATGCAAAACAATATTGTTATACGGGACATTTTTTTTGGGTATTACCTCAAGCCCTTTTATCAAAGCCGTTGTCTGGGGGCGCGCGTGCGGCTCAATATATCCCGCTACAACATCTATTCCCCTATTCTTAGCGGCATGTGCAGCCATAAGCATTGAATATGTTTTGCCAACGCCTGCTGCATAGCCGAAAAAGATTTTTAGTTTTCCTCGTGTCTTTCTGCGTTCTTCTTCCCTTATTTCTTTTAAAAATTGATCGGGTGTCTTTCTTTTCTCCAAATCTGAAATGCCACCTTTCCCACAATCTGCATTTGTCAAAGCAAAATCCCTTTAAAACGCTCGAAGGGCGGCGTACCTTTTTTATGATAATGCCTTTCAAGCGTAATATAACACATGCCCAACATTATTAAGGAACAAGATCATTTTTCTATATTTGATACAATACCCATTTCCTTGGCTATTTCAAGATTTACTCCTAAAACATTAACTGTTTCTTCCCCAAAAATACCAAGCAGCTTACCTTCAGTATTATCTTCTACAATCTTTTTAAGTTCTTCCTCGCTTATACCGGAAGCCTCTGAAATTGCAGGAATCTGAATTTCTGCGGAAGCGGGAGAAATGTGCGGATCGAGTCCCGAACCTGAAGCAGTGAGAAGATCGGTTGGAATGTCTTCTCTTTTAACGCCCGGGTTTGCCTCAAGGAATTCTTCTATATCTTTTTCAACTCTTTCGGCAAGCTCAGGATTTGAAGGTGCATAGTTATTGGAACCAGAGCTTAAACCGCCGTACTCACTTCCGTCATTGTAATACTGATTGCCGTTTTCATCCTCATAATAAGTGTTGTAATTATATGCGGACGGACGGCATTTCATAAAGTAATCCTCTGTAAAATCCTGACCAACAAACTCAGAACCAACTGCAACGCCGTCAGCCTTTACCAAATTACCCTCAGCCTGTTTCGGAAAAATTAGTGATGATATTCCTGTAAGCAGAAGCGGAAATCCTAGTCCACAGACGATAAGCAATATAAGCGTTACTACTATAACCTGTCGTGCTGAACTAAAAACAGATTTCTTTTCTTTTGTATTATTTTTCATATCTGTTCCCCCTTATAAAATCAAACCAAGCAAAGGCGTAATAATCAAATCTATTATCTTAATTCCGAGGAACGGTGTTATAACACCGCCCAAGCCGTAAATCATCATATTTCTTGCAAGCATTTTGCCCGAAGACATCGGACGGTATTTTACGCCCCTCATTGCAAGTGGAATAAGACACGGAATAATTATTGCGTTAAATATCAGCGCTGATAAAATTGCGCTGAAAGGTGTAGAAAGATTCATTATATTGAGCACCTGCATCTGTGGGATTGTTGCCATAAACATTGCAGGGATAATCGCAAAATACTTTGCTATATCATTAGCGATCGAGAAAGTTGTGAGAGCTCCGCGCGTGATAAGAAGCTGTTTACCTATCTCAACAACCTCAAGAATCTTAGTGGGGTCGCTGTCAAGGTCAACCATATTTGCAGCCTCTTTCGCAGCAGTTGTACCTGAATTCATAGCAAGACCAACATTTGCCTGTGCAAGAGCAGGCGCGTCATTAGTTCCGTCTCCGGTCATAGCAACGATTTTGCCCTGTGACTGTTCCTGCTTTATAACCTTAATTTTATCCTCTGGTTTACATTCAGCAATGAAGTCATCAACGCCTGCTTCCGCAGCTATTGTTGCGGCAGTAAGCGGGTTATCGCCGGTGCACATTATCGTTTTTATACCGATAGCGCGCAGTCTTTCAAAACGCTCTTTCATACCGGGCTTAACTGTATCTTTAAGATAAATCACACCGAGCACTCTGTTGTTTTCACAAACCGCTAAAGGAGTACCGCCTAAAGATGAAACCTTTTCAACCAGTTTTTGCAAATCTTCGGGAGTTTTTCCTCCGTTTTTATTTACATACTGTGCAATAGCATCGTATGCACCCTTTCTTATCTCTGTACCATCCGGTAAATCGATACCGCTCATACGGGTTTGAGCAGTAAACTCGTGGAATATGCAGCCGTCTGTTTTCTCACTTGTATCACCGAGCTTGCGTGCAAGTTCCAAAGTGGATTTGCCCTCCGGAGTTTCATCATAGAGACTTGTCAAAGCAGCGGCTCTGATAAGCTCTGAATCCTGAACACCGTTTACGGGAAGAAATTCAGCGGCAAGTCTGTTTCCGAAAGTAATTGTGCCGGTTTTATCAAGAATCATTGTGTCAACATCGCCGCACGCCTCAACAGCCTTGCCTGACATTGCTATAACATTGAAACGCGTTACTCTGTCCATACCTGCAATACCGATAGCAGAAAGAAGTCCGCCGATGGTTGTGGGAATAAGGCATACCATAAGTGCAACAAGCGTTGAAATGGGAAGCTCTACGCCGCAGTAAACACTGATAGGATATAGTGTAACAATAACAATAAGGAAAATAATCGTGAGAGAAACGAGCAGTGTGTTGAGAGCGATTTCATTAGGAGTTTTCTTTCTTGAAGCGCCTTCAACAAGTGCAATCATTTTGTCGAGGAAGCTGTTTCCGGGGTCTGATGTAATTTTGATTTTCAGCCAGTCTGAAACTACTGTTGTACCGCCGGTTACACTGCAAAAATCTCCACCGCTTTCACGCAGAACAGGTGCAGATTCACCTGTAATTGCAGATTCGTCAACAGAGGCAACGCCCTCTATAACCTCACCGTCTCCGGGAATTATTTCGCCTGAAGACACCATAACAATGTCTCCCTTTTTGAGTTCACTTGAAGCAATTATGGTTTCTGTTTCGTCTTCATTAAGCAATCGAGCTTGAGTATCCTTTTGTGTTTTTTTTAGGCTTGCTGCCTGCGCCTTGCCGCGTCCCTCCGCAACTGACTCCGCAAAATTTGCGAACAAAACAGTTACGAAAAGAATTATTGATACAACAAGGTTATAAATTCTCATATTCGATCCGGATTCTCCGAACACACCCGGAATGACCGTTAATAAAAGAGTTATAACAAAACCTATTTCAACAACAAACATTACAGGGTTTTTTATCATATATCTTGGGTCAAGTTTCAGAAAAGATCCTGCAAGTGCCTGCTTCAATATTTCCGGTGTTATCATTTTCTTCTTTTGATTAGTATGTTTACTCATTTGAAAAAGACCTCCTTAGCTCCACAAAATCAAATGCTCTGCAATAGGGCCGAGCGCCAAGACCGGGAAGAATGTAAGAGCGGCAAAGATATAAACTACAAATACAAGTATTATCGAGAAAGAGAATGTACCTGTTTGAAGTGTGCCTGATGTTTCGTTGACATAATTCTTCTTTGCAAGGGATCCTGCAATGGCAAGCTGAAGAACAATCGGAATATATCTGCCGAGGAGCATTACGATTCCGGTTGTAATATTCCAAAAATACGTATTGTCCGCAAGTCCCTCGAAGCCTGATCCGTTGTTCGCAGCTGACGAAGCATATTCATAAAGCACTTGCGTTAAGCCGTGGAATCCCGGGTTTGTTATTGCCTCCGATCCGGCTTTTGTTCCTACCGCAAGCGCCGAAAACGCAAGAATAAGGAACGGATGAATAATAATTGCGAGAGCCGTGAGTTTCATTTCTCTGCCTTCGATTTTTTTACCTAAATACTCAGGAGTACGGCCTACCATAAGCCCGCAGATGAACACTGCAAGAATTGCGTAAAGTATCATATTCATAAGACCTACGCCCTTGCCGCCGAATACTACATTGAGCATCATATGAAGAAGCGGAACAAATCCGCCGAGCGGTGTGAGCGTGTCATGCATATTATTCACGGTACCGGTTGTAAACGAGGTTGTAGTGGTTGTGAACATTGCAGACTGAGCAATTCCAAAGCGAACTTCCTTGCCCTCCATATTTCCGCCTGACTGACTAAGGCCTATATTTGCAAGAGCCGGGTTTCCTGCCATTTCAGCAAAGAAACAAATCAAAAGACCTACAATGAAGAGAATGCTCATTGCCGCAAAAATTGAACGGCCTTCTCTTCCAAAAATCTTTGAAACTATATCTTTGTTGCATGTTAGCGGAGAACCGTTGTTTTTCATTCTCTCAAGACGTGCGTCTCCTGCCATTTTACCGAATGTTATAACGCAGGCACCGGGCATAACCATCATTGAATAGAGTTCAATAAGGTTTGTCAGAATAGTTGGATTTTCAAGTGGAGTAGAAGAGTTTGCCCCCAAGAAACCGCCGCCGTTAGTACCCAAATGCTTGATTATTTCAAGTGCAGCAATAGGACCGTTAGCAATCGTTTGATAAGTACCCTCTAATGTTTTAACAACAATGTTTGAGTCAAAGTTCTGAGGAACGCCTTGCCAAACCAGCAAAACTCCTCCTATAACAGAAAACGGAAGGAGTACACGCGTAGTAATTCTGATGAGGTCTGAAAAGAAGTTGCCGAGATTCTCTTTATTTTTTCCTGTAATTCCTCTTATAAAAGCAACGCAGGCTGCGTATCCGCTTGCTGCAGAAACGAACATCATAAATATAATAACCATCATCTGAGACAAATAACTCAATCCAGATTCACCTGAATAATGCTGTAGATTGGTATTTGTCATAAAACTGATTATTGTATTAAACGCCAAAGTGGGCTCCATGCCCTCAATTCCGTTTGGATTGAATATTGGCAGGCTTTGTATTCTTAAAATAAGATATCCTACCGCAATCATAAATCCGTTAGTGGCAATAAGAGCCATAACATACTGTTTCCAGTTCATCCCCTTATCGGGATTGACTCCGCCAAGCTTATACAGTACCCCGTCAACTCTGTCAAATACGGGATCTGCAAAAGTTTTCTTTTTTGCTGCAATATGATACAGATACTGCCCCATAGGGATAACAATTATCAGAAATATAATAATTGTCAAAACCAACTGTAACATTTATGTTTACCTCCAAATTTACAAATTATAATCGTTCAGGGTGAGCAAGTGCATAAACAAGATATCCACCCAACAACAAAGCGATAATTCCAAGAAAAATCATTAAATTCACCTCTCTATTCTTGCGCTTCAATCTGAGCTTCGCACCACTTTACAAGCAACCATATCAGTCCGAAACCTATTAGCAATGCAGCAATCATCAACAAATCCACAAAAAGCCCTCCTTTACCTGTTTTAATATCTTTTAACGGTAATAAATTTTTTTATTTTCGCCTAAGCAGTCACTTTCATCATATGCATACTCCCCTCCAGCTCTTGAAGTGCCGAATGTCAAAATATTTTTGAGTGCGGGTTTATATGTCGGATCAAGCGCACATGCAACGCGAAAATGCTTCATAGCCATTACATGTTCTCCGCAGTGTTCAAGAACAATGCCGAGCAGATTATGAGGCTGAGCCGCATGAGGATATTGCCCCATAATCTTACAAATCATATTAAAGCATTTTTCATATTCTCCGTTTTCCGCCAGTTTTTTGACAGAAACACATAACTCGGAAATTTCTTTTGGTGTATCCAACTCTACCGTTGTTTTCACATCAATGCCTCCTGACATCAGATATAACATCATATTAACGAAAAAGCCTAATACTTGCTCATATAAATGATTTCACGCAGATGCAGAAGAAAACCTGCCAGCTTTTCATCTTGCAAAAGGCTTATAACATCAACCAAATTGGTTCATGGTTCTCTCTTTTTGCACTCCTATAATATCCCTAAGTTTGTGAGTTAGGTGTGAGAGTATTGCAATTGTTGTGAGAAATCTGTGAGAATTGCAGTAAAAAAAGCAGACACAAATTTGTGTCTGCTTTAAATTAATTCAATATTTATTCATCTACCAAGCGGTAGCCAACACCGATTTCGGTTAATATATATCTGGGTTTTGCCGGAACGGGCTCAATCTTTCTTCTAAGTCCCGCCATTAGTGCTCTTAGAGCCTGCGTATCGCTGCCATAGCCCACTCCGTAAATCTCTTTTATAATAAACTGACTTGTAAGCACCTTTCCCATATTCTTAAAAAACAACGTTAGAAGATTATATTCAAGAGGCGTAACATGCAGCGGCTTTCCACTCAGAAACACCTGACGCTTACTTAAATCAACTGTGAGTTCACCCACCGATAGCGTTGGCTGCTGCTCCCTGAGAGAATTCTTGTGCAGATGACGTATCGCAACGCGTATTCTTGCCATAAGCTCAGTAGCTGAAAACGGCTTTGTGAGAAAATCATCCGCGCCTGCGTCAAGCGCCGCCGCTTTTTCCCTATCCTGATCACGTGCAGAAACAACTATTATCGGTATTTCCGACCATTCTCTGACTTTATCTATAACTTCCATTCCGTCCATATCGGGTAAACCCAAATCAAGAAGCATAAGGTCTATTTTTTCAGTTACCAAATCAGACAGCGCACTTTGAGCAGTACTTGCCGTTTTGCATTCAAATCCTTCCTGTTTGAGCGAATAAGCTATAAAATTTCTTATCTGAGAATCATCTTCTACAACTAAAATAATCTCTTCATGAATTGTCATTTTTATTCATCTCCATAGGTAATGTAAATTCAAACATAGCACCGCCGCCAGATCGGTTCTGAGCCGTAATTCGTCCGCCGTGGGCTTCAATGATTGACTGGCATATTGCAAGTCCCAATCCTATACCCCTCTGTGAATCGGTGCTTTTCCCTCTGGTAGTATAGAACATCTGAAACACATTTGGCAAATCATTTTCATTTATACCACTACCTCTGTCTAAAACTTTAAAATGCACTTCTTTAGATTCATAATCAACTGTAACTTCTACACGAATTTCTTTTCCCTTTGGAGTATGTTTCACTGCGTTATCAAGTAAATTCACAATAACCTGACTAATCAACCTTGCATCCATTGGTACCATTATTAAAGCATCTGGAATTATTACAGATATTTCTCTTTCTGGTGCTCTTTTTTCAACAACCATTATAGCAGCTCCAACCACTTCTTCAACTGCTTCATAGGTTTTATTAAGCAAAAGTTTACCATCTTGAATCTTAGTTAAATTGAGAATATTTTCAACAAGAGCATAAAGCCAATTTGCATCTTTATATATTCCTTCAGCTATTTCATATCTTGGATCTTGTTTATCAGTCATTTGCATCAATATTTCACCACTACCCATTATTCCGGACAGCGGAGTTCTAATATCGTGTGAAATTGAGCGCAATAAATTGCCTCTGTAATGCTCTTTGACTGCTTCCTCATGGCTTTTTGCTTGAGCTTGCAAGCTATAAAGTCTTTCAAAGGCAAGAGAAGCGCTTTCAATTACAGAATGAAGAAGCCTTGTCTGAGATAAATCGAAAATTTCTGCTTTTTCTTTAGGTATACGCAAAACTGCAAATACCTTAGTTTTTCCGTAAATTGGATAGTCATAATAATCCGAACTAATATAACATGATTTTTTTGGGTTTTCCAGTCTTCTTTTAACATCATCAAAGTTCTCAACGGGATTGCTTATCAACGAGTCATCCTTAAGTTGAATAAATTCTTTTTCCAATTCGCCGTTTTCTTCATAAAACACAAAAACTGGACAGCACAAAAAAATCGAACTTACAGTTTTCAATATAACATTTGCAATTGCCGATTTATCCTCAGCTTTTGTTAGAGCTTTTGTAAGTTTGTACAAAGCTTCTGTTTCTGCCTCTTTTTCAGTAGCCTCTATAGCTGATTCTTTAACTTTGGATGTGAGTGTACTTATTATAACTGAAATTATAGTCATAATAAGAAAAGTAATAAAGTAAGTAGGGTCATTCACTTTAAGAGTATATATCGGAGTTGTAAAAAACCAGTTAAAAAGAAAAATAGAAGCTATCGTAGCAAATATGCCATAAAAATAACCTTTTGTGAATCTCGCAATCAGAAGTACAGAAAAAACATATACAACAACCACATTAGTATCAGGTATATTTAAATAGGAAAACAAACCTCCTAAAATTGTTGCACAGACAAGAATAAAAATTGTTTTTCCGGCATCACAAAACCTACTCTTTATTTTATCGCTCATAAAATCACCTCAATCGTGACATGAATATATGGTTTTAAAATTAATCATAAATTTATATAGAACAAAGAATATAACTATAAAATCAATATCTGCAATCTTTGCATCGTATCATATAAAATAATAACAAATTGACATATGGTTTGCAATTAATTTTCAGATTATTAGGCGCATAAAAGATAAAAATACAGTAGAATTAAATAAAACGATACAATTAAATTCATCTCAAATAGAAATGAAGAAATCATCTCTAATTTATTTACAATATTTAACAGGAAATGATATTGCTATTTAACAAGGTTTAATTAGTTGAATTGTTTACTAATATTTAAAATCACTTTTGCTCAATAAAATTATACTTTTTTGATGATGTACCAGATGAAAATTTGTTAAATTAAGCATTAGAAACAAGTGAAAATTACATAAAGAAAAAAGCCTTTATTTAGCCGAATTTGGCTTAAATAAAGGCTTTTTTTATGGCAGGGGCAGAAGTACTTGAACCCTCAGCATGCGATTTTGGAGTGGAACGCGGTCTTTAGAAGCGCGTGTCGGTTTTTTCCCATTTTTACGGCTTTTTTCTGATACACAAAAAGCATCAATCTCACGATTGATGCTTTTTTGATGGTATTGAGTATTCTAACCGTTTATTTATGATTCAATAATTATTTATTTTTAGCAAAATTTAATATTAAAACGAAACATACCGTTTTACATAGAATAATTCAACATTATAAAATTAATTAATATCTTCCCATACGAGTTTTCTTATATAGTCCATAATGAAATCTATAGGATATTGATTCATCATACATAACTTCAGGATTAATATTTGTAGTAGTTTTTTCTCTATAAGAAAAATGAATATATCTACCACCATTTTCTATTGCTGCAATTACATTGCAATCGTATAGTAATTGTAAAAAAATTTTTGGATCTTCCACAAATTTTGGAATATCGTTTGCATTATCCATAATATAATTAACAAAACTGTCATATGCTTTTTTGTATTCCTCAAATGTAAAATCAGGTGTTTGAAAGAAATCAAAAAACTTTCTAAAATGGCGAAAATCATCTTCTGAATAATAAAAAGAAAGTTGATCTTTTAGGGAACCTAAAAAATATTCTGAATAAGCGTTTTGAAACTCATCGCTAGAGTATATGGAATAGTTAAACTTTTGGTTAGATCCTACTCCTTTTCTTTTCATGAAATCTTGTTGATACTTCAAAATTGTCTGAATATCTCTAGGACGGCTTAATGAAATTCTAAGAAATTCCATAAATGCTGTGTCATAATTTCTCAGTTTTGGATTTGAAGATTTTAATTTCCAATCAAAATACTGCTCCCAAATATCAATCTCATCAATATTTATATTCTGATCATATGCCAATAGTTTATTTGCCATTTTGTACAAATTCGAAGTTGGATAATCTGTATATGTTGTTCTCCACTCTAAATATACAGAATTATCAGCTAATTTTGTTGTTGCATTCTGTAAATTCAATGAATTGAAAATATCAGGACGTAATAAAAGTACAATCTTTAAGTGTCCTTTAGAATCGCGAACATTTGCAAACAATTCTGTGTTCAGTGACCAGCATGCATTTGCTAATCCTTTAATACAATTTAAATAATCATTATAAGGTATCTGACTAGGCCGGATATCAATTCCATCAATGAACAGCGTTAAATTTCTATTTAATTTCAGTTTACCAAGACAATCAGCAAATTTTTTGAAAATATAGTACAAATTCATTTGTAATCGCTGTTCGGTAAATTCATGTGACTTTACAGTTTCTCCACCAACCTCCACATATTTGCATACAATCTTAGCAGCCATCTCGCTATCATCAACAATTTTTAATGCATTGATTATTTCAGGTGAAAACGCCTTATTGTAATAATCGTCGATTGCGTCTATTAACTTATCCAAATTTGTTCTATTAAAGGTAGAAACTACTTTATCATCATCTGTAATACTTTTTGCAAGCAGAAGTAACAAAATAGTTTTCCAAATATCTACATAACCACTAATATCAATTTTATTAGAACTTTTTAGTTCATAAAATTTTTCATAATCAGTTCCACTAATATATTTTAAAACAGATCGTTCACCATTGTATTCATTGTTGCTCAAAAATGCAGCATATGCAGTTTTTCCGGTGCCTTTTTCTCCAATTAAAAAATATACACTTGGCTCTAACAAATCATCTAAATATGAGTTTTTAACAAACACATTAGATAACATAGCTTTGTTTCCTCGTTGAGTATAATTCTGTGCATCAGAATATCCCAACTTCAGATCTTTAACATATTTAAGCATATTAAGTTTCTCCTTTAGTATTTTAACTTCTCGTACATTGGAGAGAAGCAGTTCTAATTTTCTACGATTTGTTTTTGCTCGACAATGAGCGGAAAGGAAAACGGCAATTAGAAACGTTGCGTTCTTGACCACTTTTAGCATTTTTACACCATTGGTAACAGAATTGATAATAAAATCCATGTGAGTAGTCTTTAATATGTAAACTTCATATTTCACATCTATATTCTCATAAAATTCAACGGAACTATTTCATATTAACAGATTGTATCATCAATAGTCACAAATATATTTTAATGAAAAGCATGAAGTTTACCATAAAGGACTTGCCATTTGTAAAATCGGACTTTATCTCCGTAAATCTTCGTTTGGATGCTGTCATATATTAACAATCTTTCTCAATTTCTTCAAGATCTAGTAAACATTTATCATATGTTATATCTTTCGCTGATCTTTTTTCGATGATTATATGTAATTACATTCCAAAACGCAGACATTTCCAAATAATAAGTAAATAAATGACTTTTCGACGTAGGTGATTTCGGGTAGAGTTTTTTTTATTTTCTTCAATCCATTTCTGTTTTTCTTTTTGAATTTGGGCGATGAGACTCTTTGCTGTGCCCTATTCCTGGCACTGTTCAACAAATTTTCCATCTATTGCATAGTGTTGAGTGATTTTTTCATATTTTCAGGGAAACGGCTGTTAAACTGTTCCCGCTTACTCCACGCCTGCTTATAGCGGTCACTATATGGCAACAATTCATCGATTTTCTCAACAACCGTTTTTGCTCAGCAAGAGAAGTAGAAATCAGCAGTTTCCTGATATATGAATTACATAAAACTTATCATCAATAATAATGTTTAATTTGCTGCAATAGTGCTATATAAATATGTTATTAAGATTACAAAGTTCTGATCATTCTTTATGTAGTAGCATTTCTCTCCATCATGTATGAATTCAAAAGTATCGCCGTTGTTATCATACATAAATACTATAACATCGTCGCCTGTTTTCTGACCTGCTAGGATTTCGCCGTTATAGAAATACTCGGTTGTTGTTCCGTTATATGTTTTTGATACTCTTTGTCCGTCTCCGTTATATGCATATGAAACTGTGTTATTTTCATCTGCAACCTGCATCAACTGCCTGCCGAGCCATGAGAGTTCCTTGCTGCCTATCGTGAGCGGGTTGCCGACCTCGTCATACATGAGTACCAAAGCAGTATAAATCTATACTGCTTTGGTACTTTGCCTGCCCTCAAAAAGTTGAATTTTTAAAATCTGCAAAATCGTCTACTCTAAATTACAACTTTCAAATTTAACTTCAGTTCTGGTCAGCCGTATTGATATTCCAAAGCCTGTAATAACGTCTTTCTTTTTCTGTCATAAACGCAAGTTCAGTAATATCGCTTATCCTAACACTGAGATAGCCATCCTCATAGCCATATTCATGCCATATTCATCAATTATTTTACATTTCAGTTCATCACCGACTATGCTTTCAATAAAACCAATGAAATTATAATCGTTGTTTCCCATGAGCTTTCCGGATATGATTTCTTTTCTCTTTAAGGCAATTTTTAAAAGGGAAGCAAAGATTTGACTTTCGTCTATCTCTTTTTCAATGTTGGAATAATCATCATCTGAACGGAGTTTTTTTATTTTTTCAATATATTGTGTTTTCGTCTGCACTTGAAAAACATCTTCAACTGAATATGCAACGATTCCTATCTGGTCTCCGTTAATTGAAAATGACCGATAAGCAAATATTTTGTCATTCAGCGCAACGATATTCCCGACTTCAAACACATCTGTTTCACCATTTGTATAAAACTCCGCCATTTCCTGCGAGTCACGAAGTTCTTTTAAAATACGAAGCATATTTTCACTCCTTTTAAAGTGTATTTTAAACTAAATTACAATCGTTGTAATTACCTGCGTAAAACATTCAAAACTATTCACCGAGCCAAATGCGCAAAACCTACCCGTTCTGTTTTTGAATTGCAATACTGCAAGCGCCACCGGAAACATTATCTTTACCGACTGTACCAAAAGTCACGATCCAAATTTCGTCTTGATTATCAAAAATATACGGACTACGGCGTTAGATCACTCATGCTTTGACTGTTATTTCCATTGTACGTTGTATGAAACATAAAAGTTTTAACTTGCGGTGAGATATTATAACGATATCCCACCGCAAAAGTCTATTATGCAGATTTATAAAACTGTAAAAAAAGAATTTTAATGATTAATTCATTTTTTATTTTCATGATTCTGATTTGCCTGAATTAGAAATTTCTGAAAATTTCTTTCTTGCTTTTTCATATCTTCTAAATTCTTTTTCCACTGTTTCAAAATAATAGTAATTATAGACACAATCCCTATCAATATAACTCCTGTCCACAAAAGAGTGTAAAACAACTGCGAGTTTCCCACATCGTAAAGGACGATTTTTTCACCATTTGGAGAAATTTTGACAAGTCTGGAATAAGACGATTGCACAAAATTAAATATACCGAGATCGTTATCAATTTTATAAACTGTTCCATTTACATTTCGAGTTGAAGAAAATACCACATTATTCCAATATGAATTATTTTCCATTGTATCTTTGATTGCAAAAACATCAAGTATATTTCCTTGCGGATCAATATTTATTCCAATTGCTCCACGAACAAAATAAACATTTAAACCATTATCTTGCCATTCCAATCCAAAACCTCCCTCTGTCTCAAATTCAAGAGCATATAAGAAAACACCGTCTGTGGAATAAATACTTATAATTTTACTGCTATGACTCTCACTCCCAATTGCTATTTCTCCGCTTTCATTTACATCAAAACATTCTATTGAATCTTTAGCAGGTTCCTCATCAAAATGCTCAAATGTTGTGTTTGATTTTATTCGCTTATTTTCAGTTGATGTTAAAGGTTCTATTTCAAAACCATTTAACATTGAGTACGCAGGAAATGTGGAGATTGATAATAAAAACAAAAATGCGAATAAAGTAAAAAATCTTTTAATATATTTCACATCAGTCCTCCATGATTTTTATAAAAAATTTATCAATCAAATCATAAACATTAAACTCCGTTCCCGAAATCGTTTGTGTTTCTCCCCATTCAATGTGCATTTCGCCACCGGGAGTACCCAATCCAACATTTTTGGAATAACCAAAATAATTTTTATTTAACTTGTCATCTCTCATTAAAATTAAATCCCCGCCAGCGGATACAGGTACACCATAAATAGGTACGCCGAATGAGCCGCCTACTTGCTGTGATGGACCCTTTAATCTATAAATATTTGGGGCATTTGTTACAGATTTATATCTTGACACAGATCCACCTGCTGATCCTCCAGTAACACCACCGCCATAAGAATATTGTATTGCTACATTTCCCTTTGTGTCAACCGATACTCCTATCTGAGCATTAAAACTAAATCCGCCAAGAGTTCCGCTAACATTATATCCTGTTGAATACGTGCCATTAATTTTTTTAAATGCTTTTTGAACAATCTTTTTAACTGGCTGAACAATTTTATTATTGAGCCAGTTGGCAGCATTTTTTACCCATTTAGGCCAATTTCCGCTACTGTCAGTTAGATTTATAGGATTATTAAAGCAATAAACAAATAGACTGTAGCCCCTTACATCTCCACCGATATTGATTACTAAATTATCTGAGCTTAAAAACCTGCCAATTTCAGCGCAATAATACCTTGTATTAAGATAATACAATTCACTTTCAGTATCATAGTAATAACTGCGGTATCTGAGGGGATTGAGATTTGCAATTTCTGTGTTTCCGGTTATATCCTCAGGATAGCCCCAGGCGTCATAATAGTAATTTGCTATAACGCTTCCGTCTGCATCTGCTATTGCGACAATATCATTTTGGGCGTTCTTTATGTAATAATACTCCGTGCCGTTGTAGATAAAGCCGAACGTATCGCCGTTGTTATCATACATAAATACTATTACATCATCGCCTGTTTTCTGACCTGCTAGGATTTCGCCGTTATAGAAATACTCGGTTGTTGTTCCGTTATATGTTTTTGATACTCTTTGTCCGTCTCCGTTATATGCATATGAAACTGTGTTATTTTCATCTGCAACCTGCATCAACTGCCTGCCGACCCATGTAAGATCAGTACTTCCAATCGTAACCGGATTTCCTATTTCATCGTATGTAACATCATTACCGTTATAATTGGTAAGCAAATCTCTCCATGTATCGTTTTCATATCTCCACGATAATGTTTTAACTGCTTCTCCCAGTTCTCCTGTTGTGAATGCATATTCTTTTTTCTCTGTTATATTACCGTTTGAATATGAATATGTGTATGTTTTACCTGCTCGCTCATCATTTACACGCACAAGTTGATTCAAACTGTCATACTCATAACTTGTTGTTTTTGATCCGTCTGAAACACTTAAAATATTGCCGATGTTATCATAAGTGTATGTATATGTTCCTGCGGGAGTTTCAACTGATTTTACAAGTGTGGTTGTTTTATCTTCACCAACATTCTCATAGCTGTAACCAGTATCAAAAGAGCCGATACTTTTAGTTGTCAGTCTGCCTAATCCATCGTAAACATAGCTGACTTTTTCTTTACCGTTCCATGTTACGCTATAAATTTGATCAGGCATCTCGCCTTTGCTCAAATCACCATAACGGTAGCCTATATTCTGCGTACCGAGCGGTGAATAATGCTTTACACCTGTTAGATAATTTGTTTTATCGGCATAGGTGAAATCTGTATATGAACGCAAGGTGCCGCCGCTTTTATCCGTTCCGGTAAATTCACGCTGAGAAACAACACGATCTGCTAAATCATAAACAAAACGAGTATTTGTATTTGTATAATAATCAGTTATCTGCGCTACACTGCCATTATTTCCATATGAATATGTAACTCTTTGGCTGTTATTTCCATTGTAGCGTTTTTGCGTCTGGCGGTCAAGGTTATCATAGGAAAATTCCACATAATCGCCATTACCGTAAGTTTGTTTGGACATTAGCCCTGAGTTGTTATACTGAATTGAAGATAAAGTTCTCCAGTCAGAGCCATTACCAACAAGATTTTTTGTTGTTCTGCCAAATTTATCGTATTCAAATTTATACTGCAGACTACCATTAACATTTATATTTCTAAGCAAGTCATCAGAATAGGAATAACTGTTTGTTATACCACCAGAGGTAACAGATTTCAACGAATTATTATTTGCGTCATAAGTATATTCTGTGGAAACATTATTTGCGTTAGTTACGCTTTGAAGAGTACCTTTGTTTTCATCATAAGAGTAACTTGTTGAATTGCCTTTTTCATCAATAGACTTAGAAACAAAATTCTTACTGCTTGTATATTCTGTTTCAGTAGATATAACACGGTCTTCTGTTTCTTCAACAGGATAGAAATACCATTTCTGACATTCTTTAAGACTGTTTTTATTACAGCTATTCTGGCGAATATATTCGTCTTTTTTAACTTCGGTGGTATCCATATGAGGATCTAAGCACATATTAAACTGTGAAGATCCTGTAAAAATACCAAAAGAACCATCAGATTGTTTAACAACTTTAAACTGCTGCCCTGATGCTGAGCTCTTAGTATTAATTTGAATAACAGCTCTTACACCTGATGAGGAATTTCTGATTTCAAGATACTTGTCCGAATAGTTTTGCGCTTTAAGCTTAAAAGTATCCGATTTTCCGGAAACCGCCTCTGCTTTAAAATACAGTGTTTTTGAACCTGATTGATAATTTGTAGTCTTACAAGCTGTTGGATCTCCTGTTACGGGTACACTATTTACGGCCATTCCTGAATAAGAATTAACAATGATATATTCTTTTCCGGATTCTATTTTAGTTGCCGGTTTACGAGCAGAAATTTCCGCCTTAGTAACATTTCCCTTATCGTCATATGTAAAGCCATATTCCTGTCCATCAGAAGAAAGAGCATATGTAAGCTGCTTTTTATCATTATAGCTATACATATATCTACTGCCTGAAGGATTTAACATTTTTGACATTTGATTTCCATAGTAAGAAAATGACGAATTGGTTTTTGCCAAATCAACTGAAGAAGCTACATTGCCATCCTTATCATAAGTATAAGTCTGTCCATACTGTTCTTTATAACAGAATGCGCCAGTTTGATAAGCGTTATTTACATTATGGTCATAAGTAAAGGTTATTGCAATATTACCGTAGTCTGACGGCATTACTATTTCATCAGCCAAAAACTGCCAAGCGTCACGAACATCCGGATTAAAGTGCTTATTGATACACCCGATCCACTTACCGTCTTTATCGTAATAATCAATACCTAACGCAAAATACGGTTCATAATCGTCGGAATCTTTTGTGTTATTCAAAGGTGCTGAATTTGCATATGCCCATGCTCCGTATGCAAACACATCACCTTTTTTTCCTGAAACATTAAGGTATTGCCTCTGCCTGTTGTACTGGTTTTCAACTTTTCCGCTCAATTTTGAACAATTAGCAAAGCCTGATAATCCAGCCCAGGTTACTGAAGCTGATGTGCTGCTCCACGTATCCCAATTTTCCTGTCCGTTATTAAATGCTGAATTTTCAACAAGATTAAATGTGCTTGCATTTGAACTTTTTTCAAGCTGAATATCATCAAACCAAACCGTTCCGTAAGCATTTGGACCAAATCCCATAGTGGCACGAACAGTTCCGCCTTCAGGAACATCAAATGTTACGCTTCGGCGTTCCCAACCGTTTGTTACCGTTGTTTTTTCAATGAGTTTGCTATATACGTAATCTCCATTTCCAGCTTTGTGCACTTCTGCAAACATCTGTACTCCGTCACCCGGAATAGTTTTGCCATCAGTGAAAATGTAAGCGGATAATGTGTATGTACCCGCAGGCAAGTTGTCAACATTTTGAACAGCGTTTACACGGCCCTTGTTTGACTGCGATTTAACAACTTTAACAGATGCATCAGTTATATTGTGTTTGCTTGTATCTATAGAGACAGAAGCGCCGCTACTGTTATTCGTATATGTCCAATACCCATCTGAGTAACTTCTTGTAAATCCAGGATTCTCTATATAATTAGTATTACTTTGCAAAACACGTGATTCTGAAAGCAATTTGTTAGCTTTATTACTGGTGCTGTTTCCTTTTTCAAGTTCAAAGAATTGCGCAGAGCCATCTGTATTAGATACAGTTCCTGTTGTTTGTCCGTAATCATTAAACTGAACAGTATAACTTCTGTTTTGCAGATCAGTAATAATAGTTTCATTCTGTTTATATGAAAAGCTGTATTTTTCCAGTAGTTCGCTGTCAGATTTTCCCCAATTGATAACTTTAACTCTTTTTTGCGCAGAAGAATCATAACTTACCTTTGTTCTAGTACCGTCAATTCCTTTTATTTCTGAAAGTAAATTACCGCTATAAGATAACTGAACAGCTTCACCATCAGCAAATGAAATTTTTGTAAGATAATTGTTGTTGTATGTTAAAGTTGTTTTTCTATTCGCAGGGTCTGTAATACTGGCTATTTGATTAGTAGTTGATGATGAATAATTGAAAGTGTACAGTCTTCCTGCACCATCTTTGATGTTTTTTATTCTGAGTGAACCATTACTTAAAGATTCATATGAAAGTGTAGCAGCTACTTTTGAAGCATTTTCTATTCGCAGCAAGGCTCCGTAATAGTCGAAATACATTTTATTTTCATCTTTGTCAGTGACTATGTAATTTGCTTTTGCTTCAGTTTTATTTGAACCAATCGTAATAACTTCAATAGTATAGCCTAAACCGTCTTCATCTTTGCCCTTAGTATTAGAGCTTTTATCAAAATAAAACCAGTGTTTTGTGCCGTCCGAATCATTTAGGTAATATTTATATCCGTTATCCCACAATTCTCCCGTTTCTTTTTTAACAAAAATATTATAGTTTGTTTGGAATTGATTTCCGGGAATAGAATATTTCGTATTCTCTTTATTAGAGTTATAAACTAAAGAGATATTTACAGGCATTAAATTACCGCCGGCATCCTGAGTAACAGCCTGAGAATATATTAAGTTACCATTATAATTATTTACACTTGCTGCTCCGCCGCGACCGGCACCTACTTCCGTGTAAGACCAATAATCTTCAAATCCTGACATATTTCTGTAAGAAATCGTCATCAAAGGCCTGTTTTGCGGATAAGTTGTATAATTAATTGAGTAAAACCAAGCTTTAGCTGATGAAGTTTTTGTTGTAGAAAGAGATAAACCATAGTTTGGATATTCACCAGAATACCAGCCACGGACCATATCTGTAACTTCAACTTCTCTGAATTTTGAAGTGTCAGTATCTTCAGTAAGCATCATATAATCTGAAATATTACTGTCGCCATTTGGTCCGTTGTTCCATGTAACTGTTTTTTCATTCCAATCGTTTACCAAACGTTTTACATTAACAGGCAAACCTAACTGGCATTGTCTCAAACCTATATAGAATCTTGCATCAACAACTTTATCTGCTATACCAAGCTTTGGCAAATTAGTGAATTTAATATAACTTTCTGTTTGTCCAAATTCATATATATTTCCAACGTACAGGCTACCCATATCATCAGTGCCAGATGCTTTATAACATTTATCTGGATATTTAGATGAAACAAAAGCGGACTGAACTCCATTAGGAGACTGATTTGTTTTTAACATAGGGTCTACAATAACAGGAAACTCACGCTCTTCTGAATTAATCCATTCTTCATCTAAAGATGTCTTAACAGTAAAGGTGTTGTTTTTAATGTTAATAATAGATAAAACTATATTTTCTGAAACATTTCCGTCTTTATCCTCCATATACGGAGCTGTAATTACATAAACTACATTATCATCACCAGAACGCAGTTCAATAGTTTTATCATCTACTTGTACTGGGGTTAAGCCTTCTGTCTTATATTCCGATGTAAATTCTAAAGGAGCATTTTTGCTTTGCAAAATTATGTTTTCTTTTACTCCGTCAGAACTAATTATGTATTCAAAATCAGTATTTTTGAATACATCTTTATAGATAACTTTTGATGTTAATTTATCAAGGGTTGTGGGGTCATCATCTATTTCGCTCTTTTCAATTTCCGCAGTACTTTTTTTTGCGTCGGTATAGTACCAAGAAATTTTATAGTTATCCTTTTCAATTCTAACGAATTTTTTACCATTAGTTTTTTTTGATAATCTAACTGAATAATCTGCAGTACGATTAGTTAGATCTTTATTTTTAACTATCTTACTTTGATTCTCTGAATCATCAGCATCAACTTCTATTAACGTATTATCATAATCGACCCATTTTTCGTTCTGTTTAAAATGAACTGGAACAGAATACTGAGCGGCTTGTATCGTTCCATCGCTCATATAGAAATACTTAGTGTTCTCGTCTCGCTTTTCTGTTTCCTCTACTAAATATTCTGCCAAATCGTCATCTGAATCCATATTATCAGACATATTTTGATTAGATTTGATTTCCTCGCTTAACGGCTCAGCCGCAACCGACACAGTACTAAATATAGTAATTGCAACTAAAATTACTGCAATTATTGATTGATACAATTTATATTTTTTCATTATTTGCCCTTTCATAAAAGATTACACATATAAATAACCATTGAAAACCGATCCAGTTGAAAGAATTCATAAAAAATGAATTTCTATGTTTTAGAATGTTTTAAGATTCAGGTGACGGGACAAATTCAAATTTGAAAAGCATATTATTTCAGATACTTCAGTCCCGCCACCTAATGTGACGTCAATTTATTTAATTTTAGCTATAGGATTTTTGAACATTTTTTGTAATTTCATCAGCTTTTCCACCAGTACCTGAAATGGTGAACTCAACATGTGCTCTATATGTACCCTTACTTGAAAGCTGTAAAGAATGGCTTTTACTATAATTAGTTGCAGTTGACGTATCTGTCCAACTACCACCGCTAACTGTTACCCAGATAATTCCGACTTTTTTCTGAATCTTGGTTTTAATAGTCACACTTTTCGTTGTACCAGTAATACCTGAATATGAATTATTAACAGTTGCTCTACCTGAACTTGATATAGAAAATGATGTACCAACATTATCTATATTATTATAATATGGCTGAATACTTTCAGCATACGCTGAAAAAGTAATCATTAGTATAGTAAAAAAACACAATACAGAAGCAATAATTTTTTTCATACAAAAAACACCCCCTTTCCAACTGTAATTTTGCTTTCACACTATATAACAGTTTAAAAGGAGGTTTTGTGACAATATATTCAATTTTTTTTAGAAATATTTTCTGCTATTTCAATTATATCTGATTTTATGTCATTTGGCACATTCAACCTAAACCAATAAGTTCCGTCTGTCCAAACCAAAGTGGAGTTAAATTCGTATTCGTTTAAATACGCTTCATAACCATTAATTCTTAATTCACTATAATTTTGCTCATTATTAACATTAAACCCTGTTTCTAGTATATTTTGAAAAAGTACGATCTCTTTACCTTCTTCATTTCTCCAAACAGTAAACACACTGTATTCGTCAATTTGATATTGAGCAAGCGTATATTCTTCTGGAATATCGGTTAAAGTGTAAACAGTTTCTATAGTGTCAACAGCTGGAGTTGATTCTTCGCTAATTGATATTTCATTAAAACCGGAAAATACTTTTTTCACAAATTCAACAAATGGCTTTCTTGTTGCTGATACACTCATTAATCCAGTAAACAAAATAATTATTGCAATGACTGCTGCTAATAGCCCCTTTCTTATATTTCTTCTCGTAGACAATTTAATTCTTTCATTTTTTCTTAGAAGCTTATTCATTGAATTTTCAAATTTTGATGAAAATTCCCAAATGATTTCATCTTCTCTTTTCATTTTTTGATTATCAAGCTTTTCTGCCTTCATAAAAGCATTTATTAACAATTCATTACTATCTTTCATTTTAAACTCTCGTCTCTGCTTCTAATATTTCTATAAGTTTCTTTTTACCGCGGGTTAACTGCTGCCTAACTGCTGAATTTTTTCTGCCAAGCAGATCTGCTATTTCTGAAGGCTTCATCTCACATACGAAATAATAAAACATCGCATCTCTATATGTATCATTTAACATCCTAATAGCATCAACTACTTCATTATAATTTTCAGTAATCCTTAGTTTTTCAAAAAATTTCTCATCAGAAAACTTTTCAGTATCACCAAATCCGATAAAAGTATTTCTACGTTCATTTTTATGCAAAATATTAATTGCAGCATTTTTTGCTGCTTTAGAAACATATGACAATGTCTTTTCGGACATAGGATCATCAATAGCTCTCATATTTCGTGCTATTTTTATAAAAGCATCGTGTACAGCATCTTCGGAATCTGATTTGTTATTTAAAACTGAATACGCCACTGCTACCATTCTTTTTCTGTAATTATAATAAATATCTTCAAACTTTTTACGGTCGTCCTCATCATCTATAAACGATAAATATAAAGATAACATATTTTCTCCTATATAAAGTTATATAATTTCATCATATTAATTTATTAAATACCTTATTTATCCAAAAGTCAACAAGAATTATGAACAGCTACAAAAAAGCACTTTAGGCTTTTTGCTAAATCGTTTCATGCAAGATATGATCTATTTGACGCTACACACCATCTCGATAGCATAGATTAAGACTGCAGCAAACAGACGAATTGTACCGCTAAACTCAACTGCAATAGAAATGATAAAAAAATAAGAGAGGAGTTCTTCTGCGAGAACTCCTCTCTCGTCTGCGATAAAAACGGCAACTACACCATGCCGTCTAATTTCCGAAAGAGATTCTATCGAATACTTGACGGTACAAAAATAGAAAAGAAAGGCTTACACAGTCTTCGCCACACATTCGCTACAAATCTTGTAAACGGAATAAAACAGCCTGACGGAACAATCAAATCACTAACTCCAAGACAAGTTGCCGATCTCCTCGGTCATTCTACTTCTGATATTACCTAGATGTATTATGTAAAGAGAAATGATGATTTATTGAATGGGATAACTAATGGGTTTGAGATATAACCTATTTCTTAATATTACTAAAAGTATTTTAGTAAATCATTATTCTTTTAATAATTTTTTTGCTTCGTCTAAATCAATTTTAGCTTTACATCCGTGCTTTTCTAACAAATAAAGTAAATTAGCTCCATTCATAAGGGTTAAAGGTTTACCCTGTGCAAATTTATAAGCATCACTTCCAAAATTTGATGTAGTTACAAGGATTCCCTTTGTTGCTCCTTCATTCATAACTGTTCCATAGAGATCCCTAACTGCAGATACTCCAACTACATTTGTATAACGTTTAGCTTGTATGACAATTTTGCCTCCACGTATAGGATCTGGATCGTAAGCTATGGCATCAACACCACCGTCTCTGCTTGCTTGAGTAATTTTAACTTCTCCTCCATTTACATTAAACTCTTTTTCGAATATTTCTCTAATTAGATTTTCAAAATCCTGCCAATCGATTGCTGCCAAATTAATACTATCGTCTAATGTATCAGCAACAGCATATCCCTCAACAAATCGTTTATCTTCACGAGACATAGTTATTAACGGTGCAACTGGTGTAACATTAGCCAATGATGCAGCTGCTACTCCTTTTGCACTTTTAAACCATTCCTTTGGATCAATATTTTCTAAATTAAGTTCTTCAAAACTATTTCTATCAACGCTTATTGATAATATACAAGGCTCAATATTTTTTCCGTTTGTTTTATCAACGGTATTAATCATACCATTAATTGCTACCGTATCTATAATTGAATGTTTAGAACTTAAAACAAATACATAATTTAGAGTTTGCAACACAATTTGGTAAATAACGCTATCATATTTCTTTTTTAGATAAGACTCTGGAAAATATGTTTCCTTAAATTCTTTTCTAGACTTTATATAACTTACACTCTTAATTTTAGGAATGTCATCAATTACTGGTAAAAGCATATCAATAATTAATGTTTTTCCTATTGCATCATATTCTATTTCTACAGACTTACTGTAACTAAACGGCAATTCAATTTTTTCAAGGACTATAGTAAAATATCGTTCAATTGCTTCTTTATCGCCTGAGATATATTTTTCAAAAAATATATCTACTTTTTCATTCTCTTTTGCCTGTTTATTATTAAAATCATTTAATCTTGCTATCCATTCAGAAGATGCCTTTTCGTATTTTTCAGTTAAAATTCGATTACTTTCATCAATGCTTTTCTTCTTTTCCTCCCATTCAACATGGTCTTTGCTAAATGATTCATAATTTGCCTTCTCGAATTCTGCCATTTTTTTCTTTGATAACTTCACAAAAAATGATGGTTCTGGATGGTATTTATCGTCTGATAATCTTGGCTCATATGGAACTCGTGCAAGAAATGGAGATTTAGGGCTCGGTTCAGGGAAAGAGGAAAAATCCTTCAAGTCATCAGCAATTAATTCATTAGGATGAATACTTTGTAATAAAATATTATCCATATCGTTTTGAACCTTTTCAGCCTGTGATGTTGATTCTTTTGCATATGCAATGGAATCTTCTTCATTTTTCTTTCTTTTCTCTCGCTCGACAATACGCGCCCATTGATCATCCCATTGTGCTTTCAAAGCACGTGTCTTTTGCTCTAATTCATATGGAGTTGCTGCTTTTACAACCCTATATTTGTTAAGACCTTTATGAGATACTTCTTTCTGATACATATTTCTTGTCCTCCAATAAGTAAAACCAAAAATGAATCTAAATATAAAATAAAAATAACAACTACATTATAGACTAAAAAGCAGAAAGTAGCAATAAACATAATTAAATTTGATGTTTTTTTGATGCTGTACCGGACGAAAATACGATAAAAATTTAAAACCAGACGAAAAATTTGTTAAATTGAGTGTTAGAAATAAGTGAAAATTACATAAAGAAAAAAGCCTTTATTTAGCCGAATTTGGCTTAAATA
>ENA-OOWK01000135-OOWK01000135.1-human-gut-metagenome-genome-assembly--contig:-NODE-135-length-67376-cov-8.467952_pt1 | contig 67376 bp, 63 predicted proteins | sample MGYA00241405_ERZ501317 | MGnify/ENA primary metagenome ERZ501317 (study PRJEB25962, sample SAMEA1972440) | human gut metagenome | biome: human gut; feature: human-associated habitat; material: faeces... | reverse complement strand
CGCCGTTCAAACACATAATTAGAAATTTTCAAGCAGAGCCTTGTAAAATTCACAGTAATCACCGCGGTTTTCAGCGGTAAACGCCATAGCCTCCCTTGGATGTCTGTTGAGCTGACCGGTGAGCATATACTGTATATCATATCCCCACTGTATGCCGCTTTCTTTAAGAGGAACCATGTATTTTTCAATAAAAGTAAGAAGGCTGTATAAATTATATTTAGGATTCTTGAGGAAGCCAAGCAAAAGTTCCATTGCGCAGTTACCTGCTCCTCTGCCCATGCCCATAGCAGTAGCGTCAAGATATGAAACACCGTATGACATTGTTTCAATGGTGTTGGCGAAAGCAAGGTTTTGATTGTTATGAGCATGAAAACCGATTGCTTTGCCGTATTTTTCACCTACTTCAAGATATTTCTTTGCAAGCTCTTCCGCTGTTTCGGGATATAATGAGCCGTAAGAATCAACGAGGTAAATAACATCAACGCTTGAATTGCCGAGCATATCAAGAGCTTCAGCAATCTGATCTGAATTTGCCTGACTGACCGCCATAATATTACAAGTAGTTTCGTATCCCAAATCATGAAAATACTCCACCATTTCAACAGCGGCGGGTATCTGGTGGATATAGCACGCAACACGAACCATATCTATAACAGATTCGCTCTTTGGAACGAAATCGGTTTTAAAATCGCACCTGCCCACATCTGCCATAACGGATATTTTCATATCGGAGATATTATCACCCACTATTTTTCTGATATCTTCCTCGTCGCAGAATTTCCATTTACCGAATTCCTCCGGATTGAACATATTTTTGGACGCACGATAGCCAAATTCCATATAATCAACGCCGCTTTTGATATTGGTTTTATAAAGCTCCGTTACAAACTCATCTGTAAATTCAAAATTGTTACAGAGACCTCCGTCCCTGATAGTTGCATCAAGCACCTTGACATCATTTCTGACTGTCATCATATTGCCTTTTCTGGGTGCCATAATCATTCCTCCTAATTTCACTTTGTTGCTTTAAAGCTTTTATGCTTTAAAGCGGATTAGTGTTATTATAGCAGAGCACTTTGCCTTTGTCAAGAAAAAAGTATTAAAAAAACGGGCGGATAAATCTCCGCCCGTTTGCTGAAAACAGTTTTATTTTATTACTCTTACTCTTGTAACGCCGTCAATATCCTTAATATCATCAACAACGCCGTCTGAAACTTCAGTATCAACATCTATTATGCTGTAAGCAACTTCGCCGCGGTTTTTATCAACAAAGTTTGCGATATTAACGCCGTCTCTGCTGATAGTATCAGTTATTGTTGCAATCATATTAGGCTGATTCTTATGAATAACGGTAATTCTTGCCACACCGCTCTTTTCAATTGAAGCTGCGGGAAGATTTACAGAGTTTCTGATATTGCCGTTTTCAAGATAATCAATAAGTTCCAATGCGCCCATTGACGCACAGTTCTCTTCACTTTCAGGAGTTGAAGCGCCAAGGTGAGGAAGTGCGATAACACCGTCTACACCGATAAGCTCTGCGCTCGGGAAATCAGTTACATACGCAGCCATTCTGCCGTCCTCAAGAGCTGAAACTATATCGGCGGAGTTTGCAAGATCGCCCCTTGCAAGATTGATAACGCGAACCGTATCTTTCATTTTCTCGATATTCTCAGCACGGATCATCTCTTTTGTATCAGGAGTAAGCGGTACATGCACGGTGATATAATCAGCCAGAGGGAACAATTTATTCAGGTCGTTCTCTACTGTAACTTCCCTTTTAAGCGCTTCCGCAGCTTCATCGCTGAGGAAAGGATCATAACCGATTACGGTCATACCAAGGTCAACCGCAGCATTAGCAACAAGTCTGCCGATTGCGCCGAGACCGATAACCGCAAGCGTCTTGCCCTTTATCTCCGGGCCTGCAAAGGCTGATTTGCCCTTCTCAACGCTTTTGCTTACATTCTCATCATCCTTAATTGTCTTGCACCACTCAATAGCCTTAGTTATCTTACGGCTTGAAAGCAGAAGCGCGCAGATAACGAGTTCCTTAACGGCATTTGCGTTTGCGCCGGGAGTATTGAAAACGGCAATGCCCTTTTCAGTGCATTTATCAATCGGAATATTATTTACACCTGCACCTGCTCTTGCGATAGCAAGAAGAGACTGAGGGAGTTCCATATCATGCATGGCGGCTGAGCGCACCATGATTGCGTCCGGATTTTCAATCTCGTCGCCATAAGTGTATTTTGAAGAATCAAACTTTGAAAGTCCTACAGGAGATATTTTATTTAAAGTTTTAATATTATACATTATTTGTTTTCCTCCTCAAACTTCTTCATAAACTCTACAAGCTTTTCAACGCCCTCGATAGGCATAGCATTGTAGATGGAAGCACGCATACCGCCAACCGTTCTGTGGCCCTTGAGGTTTACAAAACCTGCCTCGGTAGCCTCTTTGATGAATTTGGCATTGAGTTCATCGCTGTCCGTAACAAAAGGAACATTCATAAGAGAACGATCCTCAGGAACTACTGTGCCGTGGAACATCTTGCTCTGGTCAAGGAAATCGTAAAGGATCTTAGCCTTTTTCTCGTTATGAACTTTCATACCTTCAAGGCCGCCGAATGTTTCCTTGATCCACTCAAGAACGAGTTTGCAAATATAAATAGTCCAGCACGGAGGAGTGTTGTAGAGAGAATCTGCATCTGCCTGAATCTTGTAATCCATCATAACAGGGGTTATATCCCTTGCGTGACCGAGAAGATCCTCACGAATTATTGCAACAACAAGACCTGCCGGAGCAACATTCTTCTGTGCGCCGAAATAAACCATACCGAACTTGGAAATATCAAGGGGCTCTGAAAGAGCGCATGAAGAGATGTCTGCGATAAGAACTTTATCTCCAACGGGAGGAAGCTCCTTGAACTTTGTGCCGTAAATCGTATTATTCATGCAGATATAAACATAATCTGCGTCTTCCCTGAAATCTTCAGGCTTTGTTTTGGGGATATAGCTGAAAGTCTTATCAGCTGAAGAAGCAGCCTCTCTTACATCGCCGTACTTTTTAGCTTCCTGAAAAGCTTTTTTTGCCCACTGGCCGGTAATGATATAATCAGCTTTTCCGGTGCCGTTCATAAAGTTGAGCGGTATAGCAGAAAACTGAGCGGATGCGCCGCCCTGAAGGAAAAGCACTTTATAATTATCGGGAACTTTATAAAGCTCTCTCATAAGCTTTTCAGCGCTTTTGATAATATCGTCAAAAACCTTTGAGCGGTGGCTCATTTCCATAACAGACTGACCGCTGCCCTGATAATCAAGAATTTCCGCACCTGCTTTTTCAAGAACTGATACAGGCAGGGTTGAAGGACCTGCACTGAAATTATAAACTCTTGCCATAAAAATTTCCTCACTTTCTGGTTTCAAAAAAATAATTGCGACTTCTATTATAGAGATGTTTATTTTTTTGTCAATGATTTTCCGCAAACTTTGTTAAAAAAGCCTGTTTTTTGTTAACTGTTTAACAATCTTTTTCAGTTTGTATGTGTTTTTGAAAATAAAAAGTCATACGGCTATATTTATACTGCCGTATGACTTTACACTGACTTTATTATATGATGGTTTGGTATACTTGTTACACCATTATTTTGACTGCTGTTGCTGCTGATTAAGCGCATTCTGAAGCATATTTGTTTTTTTCTTTTTGGGTTTATATGCAGGCGGGTTGGCAAGTTTCTTTGTAAACCTGTTTTTCTTTGCCGTTATCTTATTTATCTCATGAACAGGGCCTGACATATAATCTGTCATATATTTGTCTGCAACTTCCATCATTGCAGGATCATTTTTCATTGCTCCCAAAATAGTTACGCCGATAACGTCCTGCACTTCGTTTGTGCCGTCCTCGTATATCTCTCCAAGGGTTTTAAACAGCTTTTTGCGCTCTGCTTCGGTGCCGTTTTTGATAACGTCAAGCACGCGCGGCGTACCGATCTCCTGAAAGAATGTTTCAGGCAGGAACTCGCCGTAATCTGATATATTTTTCTTAATATCATCTTTGAGATCGGGATAAAGAACACCGAAACGGTTTGCAAGTGAATCCATATCATAGCTGATAACGCCGTTTTTCGCCTTTGAACGTGAAACCGCTTTAGGCATTTTGATCTTGTCCAAATTCACCTTTTTCTTTGAGGCGAAAAGAGAATGAATTTCATCCGACACCTCATTAGCATAATAGCGGCATTCCTTTTCGTCTGCAGCATCAAGCTCAAAAAGTGATTTAGAAATAGTTTCGTAAGCGGTGTCCTCACCCTTATCCTCATAAGAGCACTCAAGACTCATAATATTTGTTTTGGCATCATAGGAAACTCTGAAAAGTCCTTTTTCGCTTTTATATCCGAGTTCGTTTTCACCCGTTTTCATCTTTTTAAATTCAAGCTCTTTGATATTTTCTGCAATGGTTTTATCCATCAGTCTGTAAGCTTCTGCAAGTTCCATTTAAACAACTCCTGTTAAAACTTATAAAACCCCGCGGCTTTACATTTTTGTATTATATCATCTTAAATGTGATTTGTCATTAAAAATTTTTAAATTTGTAAAATAAGCAATGAATACTTATTATAAGCAATTTATTATTTAGTTTTTTCTGTTGAATTTAGTTATTTAATATGATAAAATATATCGTATTATTTCCGGAGGCGGTTCAATGAAAAAAATTCTGATAGAAGTCAAAGGAACTCAGCGTTACGGCAGAGATACCGATGTTACGGAGCTGACTACCTTCGGAACAATAAGAGATGACGGTGTTGCGTATATTATCAGATACACCGAGGAAATCGAAGAGCCGGAAGAAAGCGTAACTGTTACCGTAAGAGTCAACAAGGACGAAAGCGCTGTGCAGATGACACGTTCCGGCAAAACTCATTCAAGCCTGCTGATAGAAAAATCAAAGCGCCACCTGTGTAATTACGGCACTGATTTCGGAGATCTGCTAATGGGTGTATACGGCCGTGATATTGAGGCTGATATGGAAAACGGAGTTTTCAATTTTGAATACGATATTGATTTCAACGGTTCCGTGGCTTCACAGAACAAAGTTAGGCTGAGTTTTTCAGAAGCCGCAAACTGATTATTTGAATAATATAAAATTTTCGGAGTAAGAAAAAATGTCAATATTAGTTAAAGAAACACAAAAAGAATTAAGAACAAGAATAATAGACGCTCTCGGAAGGGCTGTTGCAAACGGTGAACTTCCGGCAGAGCCCATCCCCGATTTCATTATTGAGAAACCGGCAAACAGCAAAAACGGCGACTTTTCCGCTAACGTTGCGCTTGCAGGAGCAAAAGCTTTTAAATGCGCACCCAGAAAAATTGCAGAAAGCGTTGTCAGCAATCTTGACCTTGACGGAACTCTTTTTGACAGATGCGAGATAGCCGGCCCTGGATTTCTGAACTTTTACCTTTCACAGCGCTATTACAGCGAAATAGTAAAAGATGTGCTTGCAAAGGGCGAAGATTACGGAAAATCCGATTTCGGCGGCGGAAAAAGAGTGCTTGTTGAATTTGTTTCCGCAAACCCGACCGGCCCTATGCACATAGGAAACGCAAGAGGCGGCGCAATAGGCGACTGCCTTGCAGCTGTGCTTGAATGGGCGGGCTATGAAGTAAACCGTGAATTTTATGTAAATGATGCGGGCAATCAGATAGAAAAGTTTGCAACTTCACTTGAAGTGCGTTATCTTCAGCTTTATAAAGACGGCATAGAACTGCCTGAGGACGCATACAAGGGCGCTGATATTATTGAACACGCAAAGAATTTTGCGTCTGAATACGGCGACAAATATGTTGAGGCAGATTCAAAGGAAAGGCGTGACGCACTTGTTGCTTATGCTCTGCCGAAAAATATTGACGGTCTTGAAAAAGACCTGCTTGAATACCGCATTAAATATGACAAATGGTTTAGAGAAAGCACCCTGCACGCTGACGGTTCCGTAAACAAAATTATTGAGAAATTCAAGGAACTGGGTGTAACTTACGAGCAGGACGGTGCTCTCTGGTTCAAGGCAAGTGAATTTGGTAATGACAAGGACGTTGTGCTTGTTCGCGCAAACGGTATACCAACCTATATCGTGCCGGATATTGCTTATCACTACAACAAGCTTGTAACACGCGGCTATGACAAAGCGGTTGATGTTTTGGGAGCAGACCACCACGGCTATGTGCCAAGGATGAAAGCGGCTCTAACAGCTCTCGGTCTTGACGCAGACAGGCTTGACTGCGTAATTATGCAGATGGTTCGCCTTGTAAGAAACGGCGAAACAATAAAACTTTCAAAGCGTTCCGGAAAAGCCATCACGCTCAACACCCTGCTTGAGGAAATTCCGATTGACGCGGCAAGATTTTTCTTTAATCTGCGTGAGCCGAACTCACACTTTGATTTCGACCTTGACCTTGCTGCTCAGAAAACGAGCCAAAACCCTGTATATTATGTTCAGTACGCACATGCGCGTATCTGTTCGATACTTAAAAAGGCAAATGCGGACGGAATTACAATGCGTACGCCGACTGACGCAGAACTTGATATGCTTAACTCCGATGAGGAAAAAGAGCTTATACGCCATCTCTCCTCTCTTACGGATGAAATTGTGGCGGCGGCAAAAGCTTATGACCCTGCAAAGATAACTCATTTTGTTATTGAACTTGCCACTCTTTTCCACAAATTTTACAATGCCCACCGTGTTATAGCGGACGATGAGGGACTTATGCAGGCAAGACTTTATCTTTGCCTTGCAGTAAAAGAAACAATCAGGAATATTCTGGGAATGCTTAAAATATCGGCACCCGAAACCATGTAAGGAGCAGCAGATATGCCATCATTAAAAAGCAAAACGCTTCATAAAATAGGAAACGGGCTTTTTAAATACATTTATAAAAATCCTGAGCGCAACATGCTCAGGCTTGTCAAAGTGGGCAAGGCTTTCGCCGGCAAAATGTACCCTGAAAGCACTTTTACAAAGCCTATTGAGATAATCACGGACGAAAGCAACGTATGGCATCAGTTTCTGTTTCGCGGAATTAAAGAGGTAAACCCTGATTTTCTGCGCAGAGCAGTGCTTACTTTCGGAATTGACTTAGGTCTTATAGGTACTTCCACGCTCAGGAAAAAGAGAGAGGAACTACACTGTAATATCCCGTGGGTTGTACTGCTTGACCCGACTTCCGCCTGCAACCTCAAATGCACAGGCTGCTGGGCGGCGGAATACGGATACAAATCCAATCTGACTCTTGAAGAAATGCGCAGAATAATAAGCGAAAGCAAGGAACTCGGCACTCATTTCTTTATGTTTACAGGCGGCGAACCGCTTATAAGAAAGAAAGATTTGATCACCCTTGCAAAGGAAAACCCGGACTGTATTTTCCTTGCGTTCACAAATGCTACTCTTATTGATGACGAATTCTGCGAACAGCTGATAGAATGCGGAAACTTCGGGCTTGCGCTTTCAATTGAAGGCACGGAAGAAACAAATGACGGCAGACGCGGCGACGGCGCTTATAAAACTACTATGAACGCCATGAAGATGCTCAAAAAGCACGGCTGCCTTTTCGGCACCTCTATCTGCTACACGAGCAGCAACTACAAAGCTGTTACGAGCGACGAATTTTATGACAAAATGATAGAGGCGGGCGTAAGATACATGTGGTATTTCCACTATATGCCCGTAGGCGCAAATGCTGACACAAGCCTTATGCTCACCCCTGAGCAGAGAGAGCACGTTTATCGTGAGATAAGGGCAAAAAGGGATTCTAAAAACGGCAAGCCGGTATTCACGGTTGATTTTCAGAATGACGCCGAATTTGTAGGCGGATGTATTGCGGGAGGCAGAAACTATTTCCACGTTAATTCCGAGGGAGATGTTGAGCCGTGCGTATTCATTCATTATTCTGATTCAAACATCAGGGAAAAATCAATAATGGAATGCCTTAACTCACCTCTTTTCAAGGAGTATTATAAGGGTCAGCCGTTTAACAAAAACATGCTGCGCCCATGCCCGATGCTTGAAAACCCGCAGGCTTTACGCAAAATGGTTGCAAGAAGCGGCGCAAAATCCACAAACCTTATTCAGGAGGAAAGCGCAGAGGAACTTTGCGCAAAGTGCGACGCTTATGCCGCTAACTGGGCACCGAAAGCCAAAGAAATCTGGGAAGAAAAAGCGCGATTCAAACCGTTTACACAATATTACAGAGATACACCCGAGGGCAAGATAAATTACCGCCCTGAGGATTTCTGATAACAGCAAAAAGAGCCGGGCTCAATAAGAGCCCGGCCTTTTTTATACTTATTTACTTATTCGCAATATACGGGACTTGTTACGGCAAGGATTTTTTTATCGCCGTTAACAGTTCCCCAAAGCTCTGCACGATACCAATGCCCGCGTTCTATCTTCAGGCGTTCGTGGCGTGTGTCATACCGTGTTTCAAGCACCGTTTTGCCGCCGTTTGAAATTATTTTTATTGTTTTGTACTCTATAACTTCATTGCCTGCATTCTTTTCTCTTGAATGAAGGTCAGTAAAAAAGCTGAATGTTACGGTTCCCTTTGGTATGATTGAACCAAGCCCGTATGTTTTGCCCATTCTGTGAACTCGGAATATGAACTTAGCGCCTGTTGAAGCTACTGTCTTGCCAAGACGTATAGCCTTAACAGCACCCTCGGGTGTTGCAACACCGCCGTCAAAGTGGAGATAAGTACAGCCGTAATGCTTGCCGTCGGTAACAGGTCTGTGCCAGTCTTTACCGTACACAGCGGAAATATGATAACCTTCGTCAAGCAGAGAAGTATACATCTCAAGCGCTTTGTCATTTTCGGTATTATCAGGACTGAAAGCTTCGTGCCAAACCTCCATGTAGTCTACATTTCTGAAATCCCGAACATTAAATTCCCATCTTCCGCCCGTGCACATAGGAGATCCCAGCTGAAAAGGATGGGCAATACCGACTATTCCGCCCTGCGCCCTAACGGCTTTCATTTTTTCATCTATGTTATCGGGCACGGCATCACGCCAGTCAACAAAACCCTGAGCGCCCAAAACAAGCATATGGCCGAAATAGGTAGTCCACTCTATACCTCGGAGAACGGGAATAATATTTTCATCTATCTCGTCATATCCGCTGTATGTATTATGATCAGTAAGAGCTATAAGTGAAAGATGATCCTCTGCCGCTGCCTGCTGAAGAGAAGCCGGGGTAAAGCCGCCGTCTGAATGAATTGTATGGCAGTGGAGCTCACATGGAAGATAACTCATTCAACCTCACCTCCGCTTATTTTCAGACTGTATGAAACATTGCATACACAGCAATGCACATTAAGCATTATACGCCATTTTCCGCTTTGAACAGAATTCTTTGAAAATCCCGGAGAAGAACAGCCGCTGCCTATGACAATATGCTGTTCGCACGGCTGCCTGTGTGCCGCTCCCCTATACCCTTCAGGGTCATCAAGCGATAATGTAACAAGATTATTCACAGGCAGAAAGCTGTGCGCATCCGCATCATTTTCTGTGCCTAAATACTTTTCAAGAGCGTCCGAAACAGCATTTAGTGCCGCGCTTTCATCCTCAACAGTCTTTGGTGAATATGAAAAATCAATATTCAATTCGGAAACGCCCTGCGTAACTTCAAAATCAAAAGAAATATTTGTTTTATCCATTTCAGGCGTTATAACTCCGCTTTTATCGAATATAACCATAAAATGCCTCCGTTTTATGCATTAGTATCATTATACTAAATAAAAATACTTTTTTCAATGATTGATGAAACTTAAATCAGATGATATAATATAGTTGCCCACAGCAAACGAAAAGAGGGATATTATGAAGCTTAATAATTGGATGTCGGAAATTGACGGCAAACGCGATCTGCTGACGCTTTCAATTCCGGGAACACATGACTGCGTTACAAAATTCGTGCAATTTGAACACATATCAAAAACGCAGGATCTGACAATTGCCGAGCAGCTTAATCTTGGAATACGTGCGCTTGACATAAGGGTTGAAAGCCGAGGGGAAGCGCTTAAAATGGTGCATGCATTCGCAAAGGCCTTTCCCACCGCAAACAAATTCGGCAAGCAAATGGATCTGGATTTCGTATTGAATCAGTGCTACGATTTTCTGCTTGAAAATCCGAGTGAAACAATTGTTTTCCAGTTTAAAAACGACAGCGGCAAGGAAAACGAAAAGTGCTTTGACAATCTGTTTTTTAACTATATTGCAAAAAAACCTGAGATGTGGTTTTGTGAAAACAGAGTTCCCTCACTTGATGAAACAAGGGGTAAAATTTATCTTATACGCCGCTGTAAAATGGCCGACAGACCGCAATTCACGCCGAAAAACACAGGGCTTGATTTCTCACGCTGGGTTGAACAGGATACGGCTGTTCCCGAACCTCTGCCGCTCAGCACGGGCGGCGAATCCCCTGCCGAATTCATAGTGCAGGACAGATACAAATACACACCCGAGCCGAGATGGAACGAATGTATCAAGCCGTTTCTTGATAAGGCTAAAGAATTTGACGGCACATACATTATAAATTATCTTTCCACGGCGGGCGGATAAAAAGGCCCGCGAAAAAATGCCGAGTACATAAATCCGCAGTTTATTAAATACCCTCTTTACAGTTCAAAACATTACGGCACGATTTATTGTGATTTTCCAAGCAAAGAGCTTGTTATGAAAATAATAAACACAAATTTCATATAAAAAACGGGACGCATATTTTAAAGCGTCCCGTTTTATTTATTTTATGGCAGTGAAAAACAGTCTTGGAAACTTCAGTATTATTTCTCCGTTATCCTGATTTTTATAGCACTTTGAAACTTCATTATGAACATCTTTCAAAAACAATACTTTATCATTTTCATCAAGGCAATCAAGATATGGTTTCAGACCTGTACTTTTATACCATTCTATTATATCATTACAACTTTTCATTCTATGAAAATAAGTGGTCGTCCAAATATTAAAATCATCAGATAACTCGGACAGTATATCAAAATATTTCTCGTCAGACAGCATATTTAGAGTTCTCTTGAATTCTAACTTATGCTTCCATTTATCAGTTGAAATAACCTGAGCAATTATTTTTCGAATTGGTTCATCGCGCTGTATAGGCATCTGAACCGCCATAATTCCTCCTTTTTTCAGTACGCTCATCATTTTAGGCAACAGCGTATAATGATCCGGCACCCACTGAATACACGCATTTGAAAAAACAATATCATAGTCTTTTCCAATATTCCAGTTTTCACATGCAGCGTCAAATTCCATAAAACGAATAAACGGATATTTATTTCTTGCTTTTTCAAGCATATCGTTTGAATTATCTAATCCCACAATCTCGGCATTCGGAAACTTTTCGTACAGAGCATTCGTACTGTTTCCGGGGCCGCATCCAATATCAATTATCTTTGCAGGATTTTCAATTTTTATTCTGCTTATCAAATCTAGCGACGGCTGTGTTCTTTCTTTAACAAATTTAAGATATTGCGCTGAATTCCAGTCCAAAAGAATAACACCTTCCGATTTATGCATATTAATTATCTGTATATTTATAATTGGATAACTCAAAAGCAAAACAAAATAGTATGCTTATTTGCGCATAGAATAATTTCTGTTATAAAATTCATGACCGAAATCAAACATAATATTGCCCTTTCAGGTGTTTTTTTAGGTTACCATTTTAAATTAAAGCTGTCATCCGTTGTTTATCTCGTTATAAAGAGAAGGTATTTTGGCGGCAAAATTTCTGTATTCCACACAGCAATGCCTTGCCATATCCTTTGCTGTTTTTTCATTAAACAGCACTTTTCTTATCAATCTGTTTTTCAGATCTGCTCCTATCCAAAATCTGCTGACAAGGAATAAGCCGCCGTCTTTTTCAAAAAATATATGTGCCATTTTGGTATGGTAAAGGAGACCTTTCCCGATACCCACATCGCCGCAGACAATTACAGAAACGCCGTTTTCCTGCATTTTTTCTTCAGAGAAGCCGAAATTCTGAGGTGATTTAAAGCTGATTGCAAGCGGCAATTTCATCTTTCCTATTTTTTCAACAGGATACTGAGTATTTTCCTGAAAAACAGGAACAGCAGACTGGGAAAAATACTGTAAATTCTTTTTCGAATAGCTTATGCCAATATGTTCTCCCGGGTACCAAAGCTGATACCTTTCATTTTCCTGAGGATGCCACCAAAACCACCACTGCACCATTTCTTTTGTAACAGAGGGCATCGGGCAAGTCATAGCCACAAGATAACTGCCGTCTGAAAGTTTTATTGTGCCTATTTCATTTTGCAGACTTTTGCTGCTTAATATATCGCCCGCACACGAAAACGGCAAAGGCGTTATATTGCCCGTCTTCTCGATTTTTAACTCTATCTCATCAGGCACAGGGGCATTCGGCATACTGAAATATTTTGAATAGTTCATATTTAAAGCAAAAACCACAAATCAGGATTTATTCATCAAGCAAGCCGTTCTCACGCAGCATTGAAATGAATTTATCTACGTCTTCAGCGGCTTTTTCAGGTGTTACTTCATACACCTCAATCACTTTTGCCACAACGTCCTCGGCTGTAGTTTCCTCTGCCATACAGTCCCAGAAAAAGGCGCCGGATTCATTGAGCGTTATCATTCCGTTAAATTCCGCTGCTGTTTTGCCTACCGGCACAACTATCTCAGAACCTGCTATGTTTCTTTTAACAAATCCTTTTTTAATTTTCATTTTTATCTTCCTTTATACTCATTTCTCTGTTATTATACCAATTTGCACAAAAGCATGCAAGCAATAAGGAAAAAATAAGGAAATATAACAAATTTTATATTCTTTCACTTGCAGATAATGATAAAGTTGGTTATAATAACATTGATAATTTTAGGATTATTAAATTTTAAGAATTATTAATTTAAGCGAGGGAGTAGATACTATGGTTTATTCGCAAGAAGTAGAACAGATGTGCACCGTAAAAAAAGGTCCGCATCACGGCCCTGCTCCGATTCCGGAAGAGGGTAAATGGGTTAAATCCTACGAAATCAAAGACATTAGCGGTTTCTCACACGGCATTGGCTGGTGCGCACCTCAGCAGGGCGCCTGCAAGCTCAGCCTCAATGTTAAAGACGGCATTGTTGAAGAAGCGCTTGTTGAAACAATCGGCTGCTCCGGTATGACTCATTCAGCAGCTATGGCAGCTGAGATTCTTCCCGGAAAGACACTGCTTGAGTGCCTTAACACAGACCTTGTTTGCGACGCTATCAACGTTGCTATGAGAGAGCTTTTCAAACAGCTTGCTTACGGCCGTTCACAGAGCGCATTCTCAGAAGGCGGTCTTGTAGTAGGCGCTGCTCTTGAGGATCTTGGTAAAGGTCTCAGAAGCCAGGTAGGCACAATGTTCTCAACAAAGGCTAAGGGCGTTCGCTATATGGAAATGGCAGAAGGATATGTAACCCGCATGGCTCTTGACGAAGAGGGCGAAGTTATCGGCTATGAATTCGTTAAACTCGGCAAGATGCTTGAAGATATCCGCCATGGCAAAACACCCGACGAAGCATATAAAGCAAACATGGGCACTTACGGCAGATTTGACAATGCCGCAAAGTATATTGACCCGCGTGAAGAATAATTAAGACAGGAGGAACGTAAAATGGCTAATGATGTAAAATTCGAAGGCAAAGAAAGAAGAATGGCCAAAATTGAAAAATGTCTTGCTGAATACGGTCTTTCAAGTCTTGAGGAAGCAAGGGATTTGTGCCTTTCTAAAGGAATAGATGTTGACGCTATCGTTAAAGGCGTTCAGCCGATAGCATTTGAAAACGCAAGCTGGGCTTACACACTCGGCGCAGCAGTAGCTATCAAAAGCGGTGTAAAGACTGCTTCAGAAGCTGCTGAAAAGATCGGTATCGGTCTTCAGGCTTTCTGTATTCCCGGTTCTGTTGCAGAGCAGAGAAACGTTGGTCTCGGCCACGGCAACCTCGGCGCGCGTCTTCTTTCAGAAGAAACAAAGTGCTTTGCATTCCTTGCAGGTCACGAAAGCTTTGCAGCTGCTGAAGGCGCAATCGGTATTGCCCGCACTGCAAACAAAGTTCGTAAGGAGCCCCTTCGCGTAATCCTTAACGGTCTCGGCAAGGACGCTGCTTATATCATCTCAAGAATCAACGGCTTTACCTATGTAAAGACAGATTATGACTTCTATACCAGCGAACTCAAGGTTGTTGAAACAAAAGCATTCTCAGACGGTGAGAGAGCTGCAGTTAAGTGCTACGGCGCAAACGATGTTCTTGAGGGCGTTGCAATCATGAAGCACGAGGGTGTTGATGTTTCTATCACAGGTAACTCAACCAACCCGACCCGTTTCCAGCATCTTGTTGCAGGCACATACAAGAAATGGGCTATCGAAAACGGCAAGAAGTATTTCTCAGTTGCTTCAGGCGGCGGCACAGGCCGTACTCTTCATCCCGATAACATGGCTGCAGGCCCGGCTTCTTACGGTCTTACAGACTCTATGGGTCGTATGCACGGTGATGCTCAGTTCGCAGGTTCTTCATCTGTTCCGGCTCACGTTGAAATGATGGGTCTTATCGGTATGGGTAACAACCCGATGGTTGGCGCAACCGTTGCAACAGCAGTTGCAGTTGAAGAGGCAATGAAATAATTAAAACAATATTTTAATATTATCTTTTAGATAATTTTGAAACATTAAAGCAAAGGGACTTAGCATAATGCTAAGTCCCTTTTACTATTTCATAATTATTTATTCAAGCTATAATAATCCGATTTAATAATCTATTTCAATTCGGTTTTCGCCGGCTACTCCTGCAAAATGCGTCATTCCCCTGCCGGGAATGTAAATAATATTTGACTGCTTTGAATACTGCGCACACGGGCTGGGCTGATACCATGAAAGCGTGAATTTTCTGTTTTCACAGTCGGTATGAAGCTCCTTTATCTCTCCGTTGACCGCGGCGGGATACGGACGGTTAAAAACTGAAAGCAAATTACCGTCATCAAATTTCATATTCCAGTAAATACTGCTCCATTTATATTCTTCAAATTTACCCATAATATGGTCTATATGAGAAACGGATTTTCTGCCGCCCTGCATTCCGCCCCATTCGCCCATTATAACAGGAACATTCATTTTCAGCTGATTTTCGCGTATTCTGCCAAGTATGAAATCGATTCTTTCGTCACTACAATATTTATTGTAAAGCGGCGAATCAATAAAAATATCATAGGCATGCGGCGAATAAACTGAATTTTCAGGCACATCAATACAAAAAGGTATGCCCAGATTTGAGTAGTAACAATGCTCAAACACATTAAAACCGCGGCTGACCGAAGAAATCATTTTATCAAAAAACGGTTGGTAATAATTCTTTGAAAAGTCAGCAATTATATGATCTTTGCCGTCCACAACTTTGGAGAACTCCTGTTTATCATCAAGCTTTTCAAGCAGGGCTTTAAAAGCTGACGGTGTTTTGAGATCGCACAAAAGTCTTAATGCTGCCATCATCATACCCGTTTTTTCTCTTTTACCCCTAAAGCAGTAGTGAAAATCAATATTACTGCCTGCGGCTTTTGAAACTCCGTTCAGAATATGCATAAATATTTCTCTTCCGCCGCTGTGCACAAACGGTTCGTTAAAATAATCGCACCCGAAAATATTTTTGCAGTCTGAAAAAGTATCCGCAAGGAATTTCCAGCAATTAATAAAATCTTCCTGAATGTTGTTTTTATTCTGCCAAAAATCGTAAAACGCCTGCTGTACGCCGTTCATATAAAAATATCCCTCTGCCCATATTGCAAGGGGCGCCTTGTTTTCAAGCGCAGAATCTACAGCCCACTTTGGTGCTCCGTCCCCACGAAAATAATGAGAGAAAAGATCCTGATGCATATCGGGCATTACCCAGATATTTTCGCTTTCACAGCGTTTTGCGAATTTATGCAGTATCTCGGCAAGTTCCTCGCTGTACTCTCCCCTGTTTTCTTCAAGTGAAGCCCATGTGATGCCCAGTCTTACAATATTTACGCCGCATTTTTTCAAATTTTTGATAACTTTCTTCCTGAGCAGCTGTTTTCTTGCCTCGTACAGATCAGCTTTTTTCAGTTTCAGACAGATATTTACACCGCGGAAAATACGCTGCCTGCCGTATTCGTCCCGTATATCAGTGCCGCTGCAATATAAGCCGTTCATAGTTCCCTCTCAACAAACAATACAGCAAAATAATATAAATATGTATATTCATTATATTATATGCTCTTGCTTTTTACAAGCAACTGCGAAGACAAAAAAATCCCCCCACTTTAAGCGGAGGGATAAAGCCTGAACAAATTAAGCCTTTACTTTTTTCTTTCTTATAAGGTTCGTGCTGTTGAAATCAAGTACAAGTGAAAGTACAACAACACCGATAACTGTGAGGATACCCTCAAACAGCATATAGAAACCATTATAACCAAAGCTATAAGCCCATACTGACTTCCAGCCGTCTGCATATTCGCCCCAGATTGTTACGCCTGAAATAAAGTGGCATATAAATCTGAGAAGAGAAGCAACTGCACCGCCGAGAGCAAGCGCAAGAGTCTGATTCTTAATAACTTTTCTGAAAATAGCACCGCCGATGCCGAGCACCATAAACGCTACAACATAATCAGCAAGTATAAGAATTAAGTAAGCCGCAAAACCTTTTACATAAGCAAAGTTGCCAAGACCCTGAAGCAGCATTTCAAGAACGCCGTAGATTACGCCTGTTCCTGCGCCCCATTTAAAGCCATAGCGATAACCAATAAGAACGATCGGTACTTGGCTGAAAGCAGTGATTGATCCACCCATGGGAGCCTGAAATACAGTAACATATGAAAGAAGCACTGCAAGTGCAAGCATGATTGCTGTTTCGGTAAGCTTTCTCGTTGTGTTAATCTGTGAATTTGACATATCTTTTCTCCTTTCCGAAGCGCGTTTTCACCGCCTCAAATTCTCAACAAGCCAAAAGAAAAGCCCCGTCCATAAAGAACGGGGCGCAAAATATTGCGTTACACAGTCTCCGCTGTCCGTACTAACGGACAGGTCGAAGGGTATGATCTCAGCCTTTCGGCACCCCTGACTTATTAAGTTACACATATTATAATGCGCAAGGCACAATTTGTCAATAAAAAAAGATTTCAATTGCTTAAAACTCAAAAACGCACAAAATATTGTACCTTTAGCTGATAAGTTATAAACGGAATTATACTTTTTGTACTTGCCCTCTGTAACTTTTCAATATGAAAAACAGGTAAAAATTCGCAAAATACCGCGGTTGCAAGCCAAAAAATGCTAAGATGTGGGCATAAAAGCAAAATCTACATATCGTTAATTTTTCGGCGTTTTTAAAAAATAAACACAATATATTGTGATTTTTTTTAATTTTTTATTGACAACAACACTGTATTTTGGTATTATGTAAAAGCGACATACAGTTTGTGTAACGATTTTGTAACAATTTACACTGTGTTTGTAACTTTTACGGAGGTGAAATGTAATGAAGATTATCAAGAGAAACGGCTCCGAGGCGGAATTTGACCTCTCCAAGATTGTTGCCGCTGTTACAAAGGCTAACGCGGCTTGCGAAAAAGAAGAACTCACCCCCTCCCAGATAAGAGACATTGCCGAATTTGTTGAATTCAAAATCACAAAGGCGGCACGTGCCCTTTCCGTTGAAGAAATTCAGGACATTGTTGAAAACCAGATCATGGCTCAGGGCGCATTTGAGGTTGCCAAAAGGTATGTTAAATACCGTTACAACCGTTCGCTCATAAGAAAGTCCAATACCACGGACGAGCAGATTCTCACTCTTATTGAGTGCAACAATGAAGAAGTAAAGCAGGAAAACTCAAATAAGAATCCTACTGTAAACAGCGTTCAGCGTGACTACATGGCGGGCGAGGTTTCAAAAGACCTTACAAAGAGAATTCTTTTGCCTCAGGATATTGTTGAGGCTCATGAAAACGGCCTTATTCATTTCCATGACGCCGATTACTTTGCTCAGCACATGCACAACTGTGATCTTGTAAACCTTGAGGACATGCTGCAGAACGGTACCGTTATCAGCGGCACCATGATAGAGAAACCGCATACGTTCTCAACAGCCTGCAATATTGCAACTCAGATAATCGCTCAGATAGCGTCAAGCCAGTACGGCGGTCAGAGCATCAGCCTTGCTCACCTTGCTCCGTTTGTTGATCTCAGCAGACAGAAGTTCAGAAAAGACGTTAAAGCAGAGCTTGAAGCGGCAGGAGTTGAACCTGATGAAGAGCAGATAAACAAAATCACGGAACTGCGCGTAAAGAATGAAATCAAGCGCGGCGTTCAGACTATTCAGTATCAGGTAATCACTCTTATGACTACAAACGGCCAGGCTCCGTTCGTTACTGTATTCATGTATCTTGACGAAGTTCCCGAGGGACAGACAAGAGACGATCTCAAGCTTATCATTGAGGAAGTTCTTCGTCAGAGAATTCAGGGTGTTAAGAACGAGAGCGGCGTATGGATCACCCCCGCATTCCCGAAACTCATCTATGTTCTCGACGAGGACAATATCACAGAAGGTTCAAAATACTGGGATGTTACCTGCCTTGCGGCTAAATGCACTGCAAAGAGAATGGTTCCCGACTACATCTCCGCAAAGAAGATGCGTGAACTGAAGATTGACAAGAACGGAAACGGCAATGTTTACACATGCATGGGCTGCCGCTCATTCCTTACTCCGTATGTTGATCCTAAGACAAACAAACCTAAGTATTACGGCAGATTCAATCAGGGCGTTGTAACAATCAACCTTGTTGATATTGCCTGCTCCTCCGGCGGAGATATGACAAAATTCTGGAAGATATTTGACGAAAGACTTGATCTTTGCTACCGTGCTCTTATGTGCCGCCACAACAGACTTCTCGGCACTCCGAGCGACGTTGCTCCCATTCTGTGGCAGTACGGCGCACTTGCAAGGCTCAAGAAGGGCGAAACAATTGATAAACTCCTTTTCGGCGGATATTCAACTATTTCACTTGGTTACGCAGGTCTTTATGAGTGCGTTAAGTACATGACCGGCAAGAGCCACACTGACCCGGACGCAAAAGATTTTGCACTTTCTGTTATGCAGAAGCTCAATGACGCCTGCAAGGGCTGGAAAGAGAAGGAAAATATTGACTTCTCAGTTTACGGTACTCCGCTTGAGTCCACTACATACAAATTTGCAAAATGCCTGCAGAAGCGTTTCGGCAAGATCCCCGGAGTTACTGATAAGAACTATATTACAAACAGCTATCATGTTCATGTTTCTGAAAAGATAGACGCTTTCAAAAAGCTTGAATTTGAAGCTGAGTTCCAGAATCTTTCACCCGGCGGAGCTATCAGCTATGTTGAAGTTCCTAATATGCAGAACAATATTCCTGCCGTACTTTCTGTAATGCAGTACATCTACAACCATATCATGTATGCCGAGCTCAACACAAAGAGCGATTACTGCCAGGTATGCGGATATGACGGAGAGATAAAAATAGTAGAGGAAAGCGGCAAGCTTGTATGGCGCTGCCCCAACTGCGGCAACGAAGACCAAAGCAAAATGAATGTTGCCCGCAGAACTTGCGGATACATAGGCACACAGTACTGGAATCAGGGCAGAACTCAGGAAATAAGAGACAGAGTTCTTCACCTGTAATATACAAATACAAGGAGCGGGAGCGCGGCGATTTTCGTGCGCTCCCTTTGTTTTATTATGAACATTGCTGAAATCAAAACAAACGATATAGCAAACGGTGAGGGTGTTCGCACCTCCGTTTTTGTATCAGGATGCCGGCACCACTGCCCTGAATGTTTTAACGAGATTGCTTGGGATTTTAATTACGGCAAAGAATGGAATGAAGAAACAAAAGAATACATACTTTCCTCATGTGCTCCGCCGTGGATAGCAGGGCTTTCTCTGCTTGGAGGAGAACCGTTTGAGCCAGAAAATCAAGAAGGTTTGCTTGAGTTGTTAAAGGAATTCAAGGAACGTTACCCCCTTAAAACAGTATGGTGTTACAGCGGCTTCACGCTTGAACAGATAACGGGGAAAGAAAAAAGCCGCGCATTTACTGACACAGCTCAGGAAATGCTGAGATACATAGACGTTCTTGTTGACGGCAGATTTGAAAAAGAGCTTTACAATATTGCCCTCAACTTTCGCGGCTCTGAAAACCAGAGAGTTATTGACCTCAAAAAAACTCTTGAAAGCGGAAACATTACGCTTTATCTCGAATAATAAGTATAACAAAAAAAGCAAAGCCCTTATTGGCTTTGCTTTTTCTTTTACATAATATCTTTTTGAATATTTATCTTTCCGTTTTCGAAAACTGCTTTCAAACCGTTGCACTCAACCGAAGTGTAGATTTGAGCGCCGCTGTATTTCTTAATGCGAGCCTCAACACTTTTATGCACACGGCTTTTAGTGTTTAAAATCACTGCAATATCGGGATTCAGCGTTTTGAGCCAGAATGGAGAAGAAGAAAATTCATATCCGTGGTGACCTATTTTGAGCAGATCCACCTTACCTATTTGCGGCGCAAATTCCTTTTCGCCGCCGCACTTCCAGTTCATATCTCCCGGGAGCAATGCACGGCAGCCGTCACACTCAACAAGAGTCAAGACCGAATTTTCATTCTCGCCTGTCTTGCGCCATCTTTTGACGACTTTGCCGTTGAATAAAGTGATTTTAAAATCCCCAAGGTTAAAAGAAGAGCCGTCAAACTGAGTTTCTATCGGAACATTTTTCTTGATAAGGGCATTTCTCATCTGGTCATAAACTTCCTGATTATCCCACTGCGTGCGCTCAAGATAATTTATGCCTGCCGCGTTGTACGGCTTTAAAAACGCTTTTTTAACTTTGACCTTATCATATTCAATAACAGTATCAAAACCGCCGATATGGTCTGAATGAGCGTGCGTACCGAGTACGAAATCAAGAGTTACAAAGCCATCCTGACCCATACAGTTTTTATGCAGATACTCAACAACTTCTTTTTCGTATCCGGGATATTTAAGGGCGGGTTTATTAGGCGGATAATCCGTATCCTCACCCGCATCTATCATGGCAAAATGCGTGCCGCTCTGAAGTATAATACAGTCTGAATATCCTGTATTCAAAAAATGGATGCAGTTCATACAAGCACTTTCTTTCCTATAAGTTTCTCCAGACAGCACATAGTGTTTTCATTGTTTGAGCAGATCACGCCGTTGCTTATTGCTTTTAGCTCTTCACAGGCATTTGAAACGGCAAGCGAATATCCTGCCGAGCGAAAAAGGGAAATATCGTTTTTACTGTCTCCAACTGCAACAACATCGGAAATGTTGATACCCGCTAATTGGCAAAAAGCCATAAGACCCGTACCTTTATTGATACCACCGTTCATAATTTCAAGATTATTGCTCATAGAGGTGGTTATCTCAAGAGCAGGATAACAGGTTTTTATCCTGTGCATGCACTCTGCCCTCTCCTGCATATTTCTGAAAAAGACGTCAAACATCTCCAGCTTGAACGCAGGGTGTGATACGATTGAATAAAGATTTTTAACGGCTATTCGGCTTCTGCGCATCTCGGGAAGATAATCGGGATCTATACGGTAGTAACTTAATCCTTCATCGTTGAACTTATCCGAATCAACAAGCGGTATTCCGTTTGTATAAAGCTCTACAAAAGTTTCCGCTGTATCAAGGATACGGCATACGCCGAGAGCAGTTTCGCGGTCTATATTTTTTAAGAACACAACGCCCTTACCGCGCTGGTAAACAGCCGCGCCGTTTGAATAGATGATATATTCAATATATTTACATTCCAGAAGTTCTTCCGGAATTTCGAAAAAAGTGCGTCCCGTCGCGATAACCGTGGAAATGCCTGCTTCATACAGGCGTTTTATTGCGTCCAGATTTTCACGGCTGACGCTTGTACTGTCTGACAGCAGGGTACCGTCCAAATCAGTTGCAATTACCATTTGCTTTTCTCCTGAAAGATCCCCGCCTAATTTGAATTATATACCGTTCTATTGGATATGTCCATAGGGTGGGGATATTTATTATAACGAACTTAGATATTATTTCAGTAAACGGGTTTGACAGTGAATACCTCAGCATAAAGCTACCGGCAACCGAGCCAAACCATGAGCTGAACAAAATATTGAAAACTGCGAGCAGAAAATACAAAAATGAGCTGTATGCGGGGTTAATATCCGAATGAAAAGTGATCTTTCTGTTCATAAGATAAGCCGCCACATAGCCCGCTGTGGTTGAAACCAGATATGCGTACAAATATCCTTTGTAGCGTATGCCGAGAAATGACAGAAGTTCGTTCTGAGGCAGAGGCTGTGAATTAAGAGGTTTAAACACCCAGTAAAGCAATACGAGATAAACGCAGATATCAAGCAAAGATGTTACAATAACCGTAAAATTGAACTTTACAAATTTCCACAGCTCTCTGTGCTCCGAAGCAAATTTATTAATTTTCTTTCGTGTCATACTCAGGCTTTTTCTTTCTGTGAATTACAAAACGATTAAGCGGATAAGTCCATATGGTAGGCACTGTCATAACAACAACTTTCATTATCATTTCAACTATCACATTATCGTGGCCGCTGTTTGTTACAACCGTGCCGAGAAATGCGCCGAACCAAGTGTTGAAAGCGATGGTACAAACTACCATTACAGCATAAATAATTGTTGAGAGTACAGGATTGGCATCCGCCTTAAAAGTAAGTTTTCTGTTCATGATATACGCTGCCGCGTAACCGATGGTTGCCGAAATAGCGTATGAATACAAATAGCCTACATACTCTATTCCCAAAAAGTCAAGCACCGGATTATCTGTAACCGGCACTTCGTTTAAGGATTTAAAAACCACATACTGAAGGAACATAAACACACCGAGTTCCAATACGGATGTGCTTGCTCCCGTAAAGGCAAATTTTATAAATTTCCATATCTCAGCATGTTTATCCGTAAACGCCTTAAACTTTTCTTTCATACTGTTTTTCCTTTTACCTTTCTTTCCTTAACCCCTTCAGCTGCCTTTGAAATAACTGCGGCAACACCTGCTAAGATAAGAACTCCGCCTGCAAAGTTCCATACCAGATCATCCGGGAAACTGCATACAAATAATACAGCGCCGCCAGCCACACTGAGAAGGGCAAACAAGATTTCAAATATATTACATAAAATGTTTTTCATAAAATCATCTCCTATAGAATTTACGTATATTCTGCAACTTCTATATAAAGAAATGATTTACAAACTGTCAAAAATAAGAAATATTTTTCTGCCAAAGTCAAAATTATGTTCGTTATGTAAAAATGGTGTTAAATTTCAGGAAGAGCAAAAACAAACAAAAAAGGGCCGCCCAAAAAGAGCGGTCCTTATTTTATTTTAGATAAATGATAAAACCATAAGGTTCTGACTTATTATAAAAGTCGAACTATTATTTTAAAAACTCCTTAGCGGTTTTAACGATATTTTCGGCTGAAAGGCCGAATTCTTTAAGAAGGTCCTTTGCAGGGCCGCTGTGGCCGAATTCATCATTTATGCCTATACGCTTAACAGGCACAGGATATTCAGCGCTTAAAGCCGCACACACAGCTTCGCCGAGACCGCCTACAATATTGTGCTCCTCAACAGTTATTACCTTACCGGTCTTCTTTGCCGAATTAACAACAAGTTCGCTGTCAAGAGGTTTGATAGTTGCCATATTGATAATCTCAGCGCTGATAGAGCATTTTTCAAGCTCCTTGCCTGCCTCGATTGCCTCAGCAACCATAAGTCCGTTAGCAATTATCGTAACATCGGTTCCCTCTTTAACAAGTTCTCCTTTTCCGATTTCAAATTTATAATCTTCATTGTGGAAAACAGGAACGGCAAGTCTGCCAAATCTAAGATAAACGGGACCCTCGTAAGAATAAGCGGCTTTTACTGCCTGCCTTGCCTCAACATCATCAGCGGGGCAGATAACTACCATGCCCGGAATTGAACGCATAAGAGCAAAATCCTCACAGCACTGATGTGATGCTCCGTCCTCGCCAACCGAGATACCGGCGTGTGTAGCACCTATCTTAACATTAAGATGGGGATAACCTATTGAGTTTCTGATCTGCTCGAACGCTCTGCCAGCTGCAAACATGGCAAAACTTGAAGCAAACGGAACAAATCCCATTGTGCTGAGGCCTGCCGCCACGCACATCATATTGGACTCAGCAATTCCGCAGTTGATATGATGATCGGGAAATGCTTTTTTAAAGATAGCTGTTTTTGTTGCGGCAGAAAGATCCGCATCAAGCACAACAATATTATCGGCGCCGTTTTCGGCAAGTTCTTTAAGCGCGTTGCCGTAGCTTTCACGCGTTGCTATACATTTTACATCTGCCATAATCACGCCTCCAGTTGAGCAAGTTTTTCATCAAGTTCTTTAACAGCAATCTCATATTCCTGCTGATTGGGCGCTTTACCGTGCCAGTCAACAGCGTTCTCCATATATGAAACGCCAAGACCTTTAATTGTTTTCATAACTATTGCGAATGGTTTACTGCTCTTTTCAAAAGCATCAAACGCTTTTTCAAGTTCGTCAAAATCATTTCCGTTTATAACGATGCAGTCAAAACCGAATGCACGTACCTTTTCATCTATAGGCTCTGCACTCATAACGTCTTTGCATGCGCCGTCTATCTGAAGTCCGTTAACGTCTATCATAACGCAAAGGTTATCAAGACCATACTGAGAAGCAAACATCATTGCCTCCCATACCTGACCTTCTTCGATTTCGCCGTCGCCCAGAAGAGTATATACTTTGATATCCTTTCCAAGCATTTTGGCGCCTTTTGCCATTCCGCATGCCGCGCTGATTCCCTGACCCAGAGAACCCGTGCTCATATCAATGCCGGGAACGGTATTCATATTAGGATGGCCCTGAAGATAGGAGCCTATATGGCGGAGGGTCTTTAGATCCTCTACCGGGAAAAATCCCTTATACGCGAGAGCGCTGTAAAGCGCAGGCGCAGCATGACCCTTTGAAAGAACAAATCTGTCTCTGTTCGGATCCTTGGGATTCTTTGCATCATACTTCATCTGCCTGCCGTAAAGATAGGCAATAACATCAGCAGCCGAAAGGCTTCCGCCCGGATGGCCTGCTTTTGCGTTGTAAGTACCTTCGATTATACCGCGTCTTATCTGAGCGGCATAGATCTCAAGCTCTCTTTTCTGTTCACTGTTCATGGCTTGCTCCTTTAAAATTAATTGACCTGCTCATAGAAGCAGTTTACAACAACATCCATTACCGAATCTTCATCCACATAATATTCGGCAAACACATCCTCCGTTGCGGTATCAGACGCACGCATTTCACCTTCAAGGGTATACTGCGTGAAATCCGATACTCCGTTGGAAAGCACAACCGAGGCAAGATATGTAACTTCACTAAGTGAAATATTTGTCTGGCTGTATTCTGATGCTGTATTATAAAGCTGGGAAACTACCGAGAAATCGCTTGTAACGGCTTTTCTAAGCTGTTCCACATATGCTTTAATATATTGAGTCTGACGTTCTGTTCTGTTCAGCGATGCGTCTATGGAATCCATATTTCTCTGACGAACATAAGTTTCGGCAAAATCGCCCCGTATTGTAACGGTATCGCCCTTATAAACGCCCTCTGCAGGGAAATCGTAAAGTGAAGTTACAGTTACTCCGCCAACCGCGTCATTCAAAGGCGCTATTCCGCTTAGATCAAGAGCAAAATATTTTTCTACCGGAACATTAGCAAGTATACGGCTTATTGCGGTTGTTACATTTTCGCATGAAGAAGTTCCGCCGTCTCCGTAAGCATACGCAAGACAAAGCTGCATATTCTCCGTTCTTACGAACTCACCGCCAACAGTATACAGATCAATATCCACCATTGTATCTCTTGGAATAGTTATAACACTGATTTCCCCTGTATTTGTATCAATAACACCCACGATATCGGTATCTGCCTGACCTGAATTACCTATGAGCGTATCCTCATCAGGGGTAATGCTTTCTTGGTCTACGCCTATAAACGCAAAAGCAACCTTGTTTTTATCATAAACATAGGTGTGGCCGTTATATATGATGGTTTCCTCGTACTTGGGATTTGCAGGTTCAACAACAAGTGTATTGTGTCCCTTTTCCCTCATATACAGATATGTACCTCCGATAATCGCTACAGCGGCAAAGATTATGGCAATAAGAACTATAAAAATTCTTAAAATAAGAGGCATCTTGCGCTTTCTTCTGTGCCTGTGTCTATGTCTTTTGCCGTGATGCGAATGAGAGGAAGATGAATGATGATGATGGTGGTGATGATGATGCTCATTGTTATGAGCACTATATTCTTCTTCGGTAAGGAATATGTTTCCCGAATTATCAGAAACAGCGCTCTGCTGTTTTTCAAATGTATCCGGCGGTGCTGAAGTTTCATCCGCACCGTCAAAAAGAAAATTCTGATCTTCGGAATCTAAATTTGGATCAATTGGTCTTTTCATCTTTTACTAACACTCCGCATACAAGATATCTGTTGCTTTTCTGATTTGTAATACATGTTGAAAGCACAACTATCTTGCTGTTTTCATCAATAGTTACATCAAGATCTGTCCTGACATTTTTGAGAGCAGATGACGGATTTTTAACAGTTTCCTGGAAATTCGCAAGATCCTCGGGGACTGCAAAATTAAAGGAATTCATGATATGCCTGTCATCATACTTAAAAGCGGACACTACCTGATAGGTAAGTTTTCTCTGTGGAAGATAAATATAAAAATACTCGTGGGAATCGAAGAACTCCGCATCCTCAAATTTATGAAGCGAGGTAAACATGGTTTCTTTATATCCGTTATGGCCGTAAATAACCGTTACGGGGTCTGAAAAATCCTTGCTGTTAATTCCCTGTGTATAAATTGCTCCGCTTGCGATCCATGATTTATCATAAGCGCTGTGACGAAGATAAAAATCGTCGTCATTTTTACTTTGAACAATAGGATAATCAACATCAGTATCGTCAATTTTGATCCAGGCATAGATTTCGTCGTTGCCCTGCTGAAGTGTTTCAAAATCAACGGGATTATCCGCCAAATCTTCACTCTGCGCAGAAGTATCCGGTGTGGTTACGATTTCGGATTCTATTTGTGCCATTGAGGAATTATAGATATAAACACCTATATAAACACAGGCGCACACAAAAACGATAATCGCAAGTATCAAAAGAACAATTCGTTTTTTATTATTCTTTTTTTCTTTGTTTTCACTCATAAGATGCACCGCAATAAAAAATTAATAGAAAAACATACAGTTTATTACAAGACAGCATAACATTAAAAAAACCTGCTCACAAAGGAACAGGTTTTAATAAATGTTAAATTTAATTATTCAGCATCCTTCTTCTTTGTAAGGGCAAGAATTGCAGCACCTGCACCAGCTGCGCAAACCGCTGCCGCTGCTACGGAAACGCCTGTGTCCGGAGAGGTTGCGGAATCGTCCTTATCAACAGTTGTGGTTTCGCCTGAAGTTGTGCCCTCTACTTCTGCAAGAGCATTTACGGTATATCCGTCAGGAGACTCAAATGCAGACCAATCAAGAACTTCGATAACAAGAGTATTTCCATCCTGGCTGATTACTTTGCAAGCAGAGCTTACTGCACTTAAATCAACTGCTTTGCCGTCTTTATCAATAAGATTCCAGCCTGAAAGAGCTGCTGTGCCGGAATAGGTAAATACAAGCTGATTTGAGCCTGCGCTTACCTGAGAGCCTGAAACCTGAGTTGAAGGCTTACCGTTAAGCAGCGGATCATTAGCCGAATGAACGATTGCTACGCCCTGAGGGCTGTATACGTGGATAGCTGCAGATGCCGGTACTGCGAAAGCAGCGCAAACACTTACTGCGGCAATTACTGAAATTAAAACCGAAATAACCTTCTTCATAAAAACACCTCATTTAATATAGTTAATACTATACTTAATATAAGCCAATATATAATACACTCGCATTATACCATTTAACTTCAATTTTGTAAAGAGTTTTGAAGAAAAACATTTTACAAATTTGTAACAAATTTTAAGTCAGCTGTGACTTACCGGTGCACAATTCATAATATCTGCCGTGATTTTCAAGAAGGGCCTCATGATCTCCTCTCTCTATTATTTTACCGTGTTCAAGCACCATGATAGCGTTTGAATTTCTGACGGTTGAAAGCCTGTGCGCGATTACGAATACCGTTCTGCCTGTCATCAGCCTATCCATACCGTGCTCTATATGCATTTCAGTACGTGTGTCAACTGACGACGTTGCCTCGTCAAGAATAAGAACAGTCGGTTTTGCAACGGCAGCCCTTGCGATGGCAAGAAGCTGGCGCTGACCCTGAGAAAGATTATCTCCGTCTCCGGATATCATTGTGTCATATCCCTGCGGCAGTCTTCTTATGAACGAATGAGCAGACGCCAATTTGGCCGCGTCTATACACTCTTCATCAGTAGCTTCAAGCCTGCCGTAACGAATATTATCCATAACAGTTCCCGTAAACAAATGTGTATCCTGAAGAACTATTGAAAGAGTTTTTCTGAGATCATCTTTTTTAATCCGCTTAATGTCTATTCCGTCATAAGTTATAGTACCATCCTGAATATCATAAAAGCGGTTTATAAGATTTGTAATGGTGGTTTTTCCTGCTCCCGTTGAACCTACGAAAGCAATCTTCTGACCCGGCTTTGCATAAAGAGAAATGTTCTTGAGCACGGGTTTTTCGGGAACATAAGAAAAGTTTACATTTTCAAACTCAACATTTCCCTCAACAGGAATAAGTTTTCCGCCGTCATTCCAATATGATCTGAGTTCTCCGTTTTCTTCTTTCTGCTCAAGTGTAACTGTGCCTTCGTCCACTTCGGGAGCCATATCCATTATTTCAAACACTCTTTCAGCGCCCGCAAGCGCAGAAAAAATAGTGTTCATCTGGTTTGCAATCTGGTTAATGGGCTGTGTGAACTGCTTGGAGTAACTTAAAAATGTGAAGTATGTGCCTATATCTATACTTGCGGTAAGAACAAGAAGTCCTCCGGCAAGAGCAACCGTTGCATAGCTTGCGTTGTTGATACCGGTTGAGCTCGGACCCATAACGCCCGCGTAAAAGTTTGCATTAGTTGCGGCTTTGCGGAACTTTTCGTTGCACTCACCGAACTCTTCATTTATCTTGTCTTCATGATTAAATACTTTTACTACTTTAAGGCCCTCAACCGTTTCCTCAATGTTTCCGTTCATAACGCCGAGTTCTTTTTGCTGTTCACGGAAATATTTTTTGGACTGCTTACCTATTTTACTTACGGTAATGAGCATTATAATAAGAAAAATAAGCGCTATTCCGAAAAGCAGCGGGCTCAGATATATCATCATAATGATAATTCCGGTAAAGGTGAAAGCTGAGGAAACAAGCTGCACCATAGACTGCTCAAGCATCATCTGAACGTTATCAATATCATTTGTAAAGCGGCTCATTATTTCGCCGTGAGTTTTGCTGTCAAAATACCTGAGCGGCAGCGACTGCATATGATTAAACAGTTCTTTTCGAATGAGATTTGTGGTTTTATAAGCAATTTTTACCATAACACGGCTCTGAATGAATGTGAAAAGTGCCGTGCCGCAGTAAAGCGCTCCTACTATTACAAGGTTTTTAACAAGAGCTTTTATACCCTCCGTCATAAAATTACCGGCAAGGACGGAAGTCTCAATATCATTCAGAATGGGCTTGAGCCAGTAAGACGCCCCGATCTGGCAGACAGTGCTGAGCACAAGTGAAATAAATACTATGATGAGGAACAGCTTGCTTTTCCCCATATACTGAAGTATTCTGCCGAATGTTTGCTTTGCGTTTTTCGGCTTAGCAAAGCCGTGTTTATGATTCATCGGTCCCGGCATTATTCACTCACCCCTTTCTGCTGTGTCTGATAGATCTCCTGATAGATTTCATTTGATTTAAGCAGATTCTCGTGGGTATCGATACCCTTTATTTCTCCGTCATCCAGCACGATTATCTTATCGGCATCTTTTACCGAAGAAACGCGCTGGGCAATTATAAATACGGTAGTATCTTTGAGTTCGTTATAGAAAATGTCTCTTATTTTAGCCTCGGTGGCCGTATCAACAGCGGATGTGGAATCGTCAAGAATAAGTATCTTCGGATTTTTAATCATAGCTCTTGCTATGCAAAGACGCTGTTTCTGACCGCCCGAAAGGTTAAGACCGCCCTGAGAAAGATCTGTATCATAGCCGTTTGGCTGGCGGAGAACGAAATCATGAGCCTGCGCATATTTGCAAGCCTCTTCTATCTCCTCATCAGTGGCATCTGCCTTGCCCCATCGGATATTATCTTTTATAGTGCCGCTGAACAGCACGTTTTTCTGTAAAACAACACCTATCATATCCCTGAGTGCACGGATGTTATAGTCACGAACATCAACTCCGTCAATAAGAACCTGACCGTCCGTTACATCATAAAGACGGGGAATAAGATTTACAAGGCTTGATTTACCGCAGCCGGTTCCTCCTACAACGCCGATAACCTGACCCGGTTCTGCCGTGAAACTAATACCGTGAAGAATATCATCTCCCGAATCGGAAGAATTGTATTTGAAATTAACGTTCTTAAATTCAACTTTGCCCTTTGCGGCGCTTTTATCAGGAATATAGTTCTTTTCGCCGTCAATGATATCAACATTCGTATTGAGCACTTCAACAACACGGTCGCCGCAAGCCTTACCTCTGGCAAGCTGAAGAAGCATCATTGATATCATCATAAGGTTCATAAGAACCTGAATAATATAAGAAGCGAAAACAGAGATCTCGCTTACATCCATAACTCCGTTATTTGCATCAACACCGCCCCTGTAATACACAAATACTACAACGGCATTTAGAATTAACATCATTATAGGCATAACCGTTACAACAAGCCCGGATGCTCTTGCGCCCTGTGCGGCAAGGTCATCTGAAACCGTTTTGAATTTGCTCTTTTCGTGATCTTCGCGCACAAATGCCTTAACGACCCTCATGCCGATAAGATTTTCCTGAACAACTCTGTTAACATTGTCTATCTTTTTCTGCATTTTTTGGAACATCGGGAAACCGAATTTAAGAATGCATACTACAATAACAGCGAGAACAGGAAGAATAAACAGCAGAAGCATGCTCATTTTAGGGTTAATAGAAATTGCAAAAGCAGCGGAAACAACAAGAAGCGCAGGGCCTCTTACAAGGATTCTCAGAGACATCATTACAACATTCTGAAGCATTGTAATGTCATTCGTAAGTCTTGTAGTAAGAGAAGCCGTTGAAAAATCATCAATATTTTTAAAAGAAAACGTACTTATTTTCTTATATACATCTTTCCTGAGCCTGAAAGCAAAATTCTGGCTGCATATTGATGAGGTTTTCATAGTTGCAAGTCCGCCCGAAAGGCCGAAAACAGCCAAAGCAAACATACCTATACCGCAAAGGATTACTTCGCGGCGAACAGCTTCAGGCGATGGAGCTGTTCTTACCACTTCATAAATGTGGCTTGCTATTGACGGCAGCGAAAGCTCGCATATAGCCTCTATAATCATGCCAAGGGCACTTACAGCGGCAAGGTGCCACAGCCCTTTCATATAGGAAGCCAATTTTTTTAGCATAACCATACCTCCGGCAAACTTTGATACCCGCCCGAACACGGGCGCAAATTACGTTAAAACAGCAGAATGTATTCTAACATTATAAAAAATTAAAATCAAGACGATATATGTTAAAAGTTTTAAATGTTGGCTTTTGCGGTTGTAAAACATCCTTCTTTATGATAAAATATGCCGTAATCCGATAACTTTAAACGCTTTGCAGTTAAAAGCACAACCTGTGGAGGAACGCCATGAATCTTTGCAGTTACAATGAAATCAGCAGTCTGCTAAAAAGGCACGGCTTTACATTTTCAAAAGCATTGGGGCAAAATTTTATAATAAACGAAAGAATCTGCCCTGCCATGGCACAAAGCCTTAACGCGAATGAAAACACCGGAGTTCTTGAAATAGGTCCGGGTATAGGCGTGCTAACAAAAGAACTTTGCTCTGTTGCAGGCAAAGTTGTATCTGTAGAGCTTGACAACAGACTTTTCCCCATACTTTCAGAAACACTTAGTGACTGCGGCAACATTGAGATAGTTGAGGGCGACGCTCTAAAAATGGATCTGAATGCTCTTATAGACGAAAAATTCACCGGAATGAGCGATATAAAGGTATGCGCAAATCTGCCGTATTATATAACATCACCTATAATAATGAAGCTGATTGAAAGCAAACTTCCCGTCAGCGAAATAGTTGTAATGGTGCAGAAAGAAGCGGCGGACAGGCTTGCCGCTCAGATAGGTTCAAGGGAAAGTGGGGCGCTTACCGTTGCCGCTCAGTATTATGCAGAAATTGAAAAACTGTTTGACGTGAGCAGGGGCAGTTTCATGCCGCAGCCTAAGGTTGACAGCGCAGTTATAAAACTTTCCGTAAGAAAAGAACCTCCCGTGCGTGCGGAAAACGAAAAAAGATTTTTTGAGATAGTGCGTGCGGCGTTTGCACAGAGGCGTAAAACCGCATTAAACAGTCTGTCTTCATCTCTTAATATACCGAAAGACAAGGTGATGGCGGCGCTTGAAAAAATCGGCAGAAATGAGAATGATCGGGCAGAACGCTTTTCCATGGATGAATTTGCAGCACTTTCAACATTGATTTAACAGCAATCACTTATTTATAATTAAATGAAATTTGTATATTCTGTTAATTTTTATTAATAATATTGCAAGCGAAGATTTTATAGGTTAATATATTATTACTACAAAAAAGAGAGGATAACATGGAAAACAGCAAAGCACAAGTTAATATATCCTCGCTTCCCGGCGAAAACGCCCGTATTTTTATTAAAGACCCACTTTTTATGTTTATGTGCCCTATCAAATCCAAAAGGGCAGAATTTATAGAAAAATATTTTAAGTATTATCTTGAAAAGTGGAGTGTCACGGGAGAACTTATAAACACGGGCAGCAAAAATGTTGTTGCGGTTCTCAGAAATCCTGATAACTTTGTATACAAATTTCCGGGAAAGCATGGTTTATCATTAAGGATGAACAAATATTCATATAATATACTAAATCATATGGAAGTTGTTCAGAACATAATAAATATTGTGGTACCGGAGCAGTTCGGGAAACGCTTACTTACTATTTACTCCACACCCGATGTGTCCGAAAAAGAAATCGAGGATATAATCAAAATTTGCAAAGACAGAGCAGAGAAAGAAAATTTTGTTCTTGTATATGAAACTTTTTCAAAACGCTTTATTGATACATTCGAAAGCGAGGGTTTTGAAACAGGATATTCAAGGCAGTTTCTTAACACTCAGTTTTTCGAAACAGTCATGACATATAACATATAATTTATATATAAAAAGCCCCCGCCGTTTGCAAACGGCGGCTTTAATTTTTAACAACACAAAGCAAAGCTCCGGCATTTCTGCCGGAGCCTTATCATTTATATACGTTATATTAAACTTCAACATCGGAAGCCGGAACAAAGCTGCCTTCAGCTTCACCGCCTACGGTAACCGTAACCGTATCACCCGTTTTAACAAGCAGAACATCCATACAGTCAGCAACGCTGATATAATAATAAGTTCCGTTTATCTGCAGGTAATAATAAGTGTTTCCGTCATTTACCGAAGTGAGTATTGAAGCAACCTCTCCCGTTACCTGAGAACCTGTCTGAGATGGTGTGGTCTGTGGTGTTTCAGCACCATTGGAATCAGGAGTTTGAGAAGCTGTGCCACCCTGATTTTCATCAGTCTCGTCAACAAGATATTCATTCATATCAATATTTGAATTTATGATATTCTTATCTTTAAGAGCCTGAATATAATTTTCAACCGCAGCGTTAAGTGCCTTAGCATCACTCTTCATCTCATCAACAATACCTGTGCCTACAATGGTCTTGTCAGCAAGATTTACAAGTGCATAACCCTTTACAGTATTACTTGTTCCGTAAAGGCTCATGAAATAAGTGGGCTGGCCTTCAATATCAAGCAGTATGGGGAATGTTGCGGCATACTGATAGTTCTGTACTGCGTCCTCCGCAGACTGCTGAGCCGCAGATTCGATGGCGCCGCCTGCCTCATAATATCTTGTTTCTTTTGTACGCTGGTTGCTGAGTATGAAACCAAAGTTTGACGCATCCGACTCAGAAGATGTTACGCCGGTATAGATCCACACGTCGTCATCCATTGCAATGTAGCCGTATCCCTGTGAAGCCTGGCTTACATCATTCTGGAAGATAATTGAGTTCCAGAAACCGTTCTGGAATTTTCCGTAATAATCGTACTGTTCAATAAGGAGGCTTGCAGGATAAACAACATCTATCCACTGCAGGTTTTCATCTGAACGGATCTCATCAATTGAATAATAACTGCTTTCGCCGCTGAGAGCATCTGTAATGATTGCGCCCTTAACATCGTTGCCTCCGAAAAGGCCGATCGTTTTATCAAGAACAGGTGTGATCCAGTAAGGATGGCCTGTGTCGTCTATTTCAAAATTAGGTGTATCAAGCAGTTCAGTGGGATACTGAAATCTTATATGTCTGATAAGTTTTTCATTGAAGAGTTCGGTGGGGCTGTACTGAATGCAGGAACCAAACTTCTCAACGCAGTTTACAACAGTAACTTTCTGCGATACAAGGTCAATTATCATATAGGCGGGAACGCCTTCTTTTGTATTATTGAACCATTTAAACACGTCAGCATATTCAAGATATGCAACTCTTACCGGGCGGCCGTTGTAGTTTATCATTGTTGTTGTGTTTGAAACAACATACTGGCTCTTATATTCAGAAAGAGAACCTAGCTGCTGGTCAGCAAGAGTGAGCGCACGTGATTCATCAACACGCGGAACACTGTCTACGCTAAGTTTTTCGGCATCCGTTTCAAAATCGCTTGCCGTAACAGGTAAAAGTTCGCTGTAAGATGACGCTCTGAATATTGTGGCGCCGCAAAGCCAGCCGATAGCAGTTACTACAATAATAACGCCGACGATAATAATCGGAACTAATGATTTCTTTTTGACATATTCCCTGCGCTCTATCTTTTTATTTGCTTTGCATGCAATTGCAAAGAATACCATAAACAGCACAACAAGAATTATCAAAAACATATACATATTAATATCTTTGAAATTCATGGCGGGAAGCATCATATAATATACTACCCCACCGGCAATTATTGTAAGCACCGCCGAAATAAGCAGTCTGAGCCATACTTTACTCGGCTTTACAACAACATCCACCTCGTCTTTTTTTGGCCATTTGAATTTTGCCTTGAAGTCATTTATAACTTCATCTGCATCATAATCCATATTGGGCATCTGTTCGCTCATAATGTTTTCTCCTATTCGCATTGTATACCCCGCACAGCGTGGTATTTAGATAATAATAACATACTGTGTAACATTATTCAACAATAATATATTGAATTTTATTTTAACCAATACACCTACAAATAAAAATTATTACTTCCAAAAATCATTAAATAAAGGCAAAACAATAAGCCGCCCTAACGGGCGGCTTTGGGTTTAATTCAAATAAATTATGCTGTTGTTTACTTACGCTTTTGTGATGCCCTTTGAGTCAAGGAGATACTGATCTGATGCAGGATAATGCATGTCGTAAGAAATCTGAACAGATGCGCTCTTATCCTTGATTACAAGTACGTTAGCGTGATTTACAGATACATCAACTGCCATATGATAATCAGCCTCAACGATAGTGTTTGTAGCTGTATCAATCTTAACAGTACCTGTGCCGCCTTCATAATTTACAATACAGTTCTCTTCTGTTGTGCCGCTTGCCCATGAAAGCTGAGAAATAGAATCTACAGTTGCGCCGATATCGCCGAGAACCTCGAAGAATCTACCCTGTGAATCCTCACCACGCATAGACATCTGACCAGCCTTAGGCTGAATTGTGATTGTGATAGTGCCGTCTCCGTTATCAACTACATTGCATGCCTGGCAATCTTCAGCTGTGAAATATGACTGTCTGAAATCGAACTGACCCGGATTTGCGGGATCCTGATTTGAGTTGTCAAGCTGAGGATCTCTGTTGTTACACGGAGGAAGACCATATGTGCTGGGAGAGAAAAGGCTGTCAACAATTGTGGGAACAAGATTGTTGATAACACTGTTTTCTGCACCTTCAATAAGAACCTTTTCAATGCTGATTTTCTCTTCGCCGAGAAGTGCATAGTAAGTTGCAGCATTGCCGTCAGCGTCTTTATAGTTTGCAGTCTGAGATTTTGTGTTGTTGTAGCACTGAACATAGTAATCAACAACAGCAGCTTCGTCGGCAAATTCGATGCCGCCGTAAGTATCTGCAACGAACGGATCAATAGTAGATGTGCCGGTTTCCTCTTCTGCGCCGGTATCTTTATAAGTTCCGTCCTGAACCTCTTTGATTGCCTGAATTGTTCCGTCTGTTATGTAATTAATTTTTTCGCAGCCTGCAAGCGCAAGAACGAAAGCAGCAACCAGAACAACACAGAGAATTGTTTTAATTGTTTTCTTCATTACTTTGGTACCCCTTTCAGTACAAACTAAGCATAATCAATTTGCTACTACTCTAATTTATTATAAAATCGACAAAAAGTCAATACCAAAAAGTATAATTAGTAAAAAATTATTATCATTCCATTAACTTTTCTTTAACTTTTATGGTGTTGTTATTTTGTTTTTTCTGTGTTATACTTGCTGTGGAAATCAATTATATATAAGAAAGGTATGTAATTATAGTATGAGATGTAAAAACTGCGGCTTTGATAATAATGAAGGCAGATATATCTGCGAGAATTGCGGCTCTCCCCTTTTTGATGACAGCAGCGAAATAATTCCCGAAGATGATGACATTGAAAACAGACCGCCGGAAAGGCTTGACGAGCCGGAGGAAGTAAACGAAGATGATGAAAAGCTCAAAAACAAAAAGAGCTTAATCATTATTATAGTACTTGCCGTTATTTTGGTTGCAATGATAGTAGGCATAATTGTTGCGGCTGTTGTTAACAAAGATGACGAAACAACCACAAGCCCAACCGTTTCCATTTCTGAAGAGATTACAGAAGAGGAAACGGAAAGAACTACAAATAGAAGAACAACTACGGAAACTACAACCGAAGAAACAACAGAAAGAACCACAGAAGCAACCACCGTTATAACTACCACAGTTGCACGTTACACTGTTTCAGTAGATATTGACGGAAACGGAAATGTTTCAGGCAGCGGCACATTTGAAGCCGGCAAGCGCGCCACCCTTGTTGCAACTCCGGATGAAGGTTATCAGTTTGTAGGCTGGTATGACAATGATACCGGCGCACAGGTGGCATCAGGCACTAAATACTCAATCACTGTAGATTCTAACAAGAGTCTGACAGCACGCTTCACAGCAATACCTGAGCAGGAAAGCTCAACAGAGGGAGCGCAGGAAAATGAGTAAAGGCGATAAAGCGAAGGAATTGTTTTTATCCGGCAAGGGCTGCGCTCAGGCAGTTGCCCTTGCTTTCAGTGATGAAATAGGGCTTGATGAAACACTTATTGAAAGGCAGACAATAGGATTCTGCGGAGGCATGGGCAGGCTGAGAGAAGTCTGCGGCACTGTTTCCGCAATGACCTATGTGCTTTCAAATCTGTACGGCGATGAAGGCAGAGCAAGCGTTTACGCAATGATACAGGAAGTTGCGGGTGAATTCAGGAAGCAAAACGGCTCAATAGTTTGCAGAGAACTTCTGGGGCTTGATAAAAACAGTATTTCAGCACCAACTCCCGAACCGAGAACAACGGAATACTACAGAAAACGTCCCTGCCCCGAACTTTGCAAAATGGCCGCAGATATATTAGAAAATTTCTTAGAAAAGAAAAAAAGCGAAACAAAAAGCTCATAATAAGAGTTATTTTATATAAAAAACTCTTGCATTTTATTTTGCAATGTGGTATATTATTTGAGCGTTAAATATACGTATGTATGTTTATGTGTATTTCGCATGCGCCGGTAGCTCAGTTGGATAGAGTGTCTGGCTACGAACCAGAAGGTCGGGGGTTCGAATCCCTTCCGGCGTACCAAAAATACCAGAGTAGTTTTTACTGCTCTGGTATTTTTATTATATTTGGGTTGTAGGGATTCGAACCCGTGAGGGTTTTTGCGTTTAGGAAACAGCCCGGTGGGCTGTTTTTAGCAAAAAGCGGTGAGCCGGGTACTGAAATGCCATGCATTTCGGTCGGCGAGCCAGTAGACGGCTCTTTTAGGGCCTGCGCAAGCCGCAAGTTTAACTGGTGGTTTAGATTGCGTTTTATCCATTTTTACTGGCCTTGTTCACTTCCCACTACGTTTTTTCTTTAACTTAATGAGATTGGATTCTAATCCCAACTTTTATTATGGAACCAAACAGGAAAACAAGGTTGATAAGGAACAAATTAAATCAACTTAATGTGTCCAATCTATTGTTCAGTTTATAACCTGAGGAACAAAATTAAAAAAAATATTTAAATTTGCTCTTCACGGTCACCAAATAGTTTTTTGCATATTCTTCGTTCGCTTTTTTAATTAAGCAAAAAACTTCTACTGCGTCATTGAAATTTTTATAACATAAATATTTTTTCTTAACTCTACAATTGAATTAGTTCTTTAATAGTTATTATAGAATTCTTGACTTTTTCTATACGCTTTCAAAAGATAATGCTGGATATTCACGGACCAATATTCTCTTTCTCTCCAACTTGAATATTGATATGGTGTTATTCGTTCTACTGCACTACAAACATTATTTTTGTAGCAGCGTTAACAAAGTTATCTTTTTCAAAGTAATTTATATATTTATTAATATTCTTATATATATTGCAAATAATTATGTCTTTGCTTGTTTTTCACCCCCCCATTTACCAATGGATAACATAAACAAAACAATATTTAAAATTCTATAGTATATTGATGAATATTCATAAACATTATTTTTAGACTTAAAAAAGCTCTCAGATGTCAGTAAATAATCATCTTGTGAGAGATTTCAATAGAAAATGCTCGTGATGCAAAGTAGGTTTGTTAAAATAAAAGCGTTATTATAATTATAAGTCACATATAAAGAAATAAGGTATATTTGTTTCCTGACGGAATTATTAATTACAGGGTTGAACAGTTGCGGGACATTCTCTATATGCATACTGCTTACCAAAAAAAATGAATTATTATAGTATGGATGTGGAAGATTATTATTTTATTGACAGTGATATCCAGCATTCAAAATTTCATACTTACTTACTGGCAAACTAAAAAAACTTATGTTAAATGATATTGAAAAGTACAATAATTTCGTATTGGCAGCGGTTAATTGTAACTTTGGAAAAGAGATAAATTCTATTTATATATTGTTTGCACTAAAAAATGAGGTAGGGGTGGTTCAATTTCTAAACGGCTTCTACCTCATTTTTTATTTATATATTAACTGCATTTAGTTTTGAATGTTGTACTCAAATAATGCTTTTTGTTCTACTAAAATACTTCGTCAGATCTTCTCCTAAAATACAATCTTGTAAAAAGATACTGACTGATAACTCACATTCAGAATCGCCAAAATTAAATCACGTAGTTTAAGTGTTTGAAACGAGATAGATATTAAAATCCTTACGCTTGCCCTCAACAACTACATGCTCAACTTCTTCATCCCAAAATGGGAGCAGATAGTTTTCATATCTATTTTCGATTTTCAGTCTTTCTAAGGAGTTGTTTTTGAAAAAAAGCTCATAACTTTTTATCGCAAAAACATATTTGTCCTCAGGTAATTCGTCCATATCCGTCATAAAATCATATTCTGTATGATTGTCTTTTTTCCAGCCTTCGGGAATATCACTGAATCCAAAAACTGCCCACAATCTGTCAAAATACTGCTCATATGTTTCTATTCCGGCACCGTCCATAACGATGTATTTAGTATCAAAAAACTTATATAATATTTTCTTTTTTTCAAATTCTTCCATTGTCATTCTGTATAATTTATTCATGTACAAACTCCTTTATATAATTTTGAAAAATGTATCATAATGATCGTCAGAATAATATGTATTTCCATCGCTTCCTCTTACGAAACGTTCCCTGTCCCTTGGTTAACCTTCGAGTTTACTGTTCGCGTCAAATTCGCGATAAAGTATTTTATTGCCTTGTTCATCATATTTAGGCAACTTTGGTGGCTCATTTTCATATGCTCCGCCGCCCTTTGTTTTAGGACTTTGATCGCTTCTGGCGCCTTTTCAACCGCTCTTTTGATATTTGTTATATGAATCTCGAACATTTTCTGGAAGTTCATTAAGAGTTCGCCCGGGTATATATTCTTCCTGAGGTTTTGGATTTGCAGAATTTCTTCCTAACGCCGAACCACCGCCCTTTTGAATAGGTGTGATAAAGCCGTAAAACTTTTTTATGCAAAAACCTTTATCAAGATTGTTCGTTTCGGCATAATCGACTTCTATTATATCGCCTTTTATATGGGCAAAAGTCTTTCCGTAGCAGATGATTTTTTCAGGCTTTATGCGCCGGCGCATCTCATTGTAGCCAAGCATGAAATGAGATTTTTCATTCTTTACGCCGAGCGTTGAAACCGCAAATATACAACCTTTTTCAATGCCGTCAAAGCAAAAGTTAAAACTTTCAAGACTTCCCCAACGCACCGTAGGTATGACGGTTATGCCGTTTTGCTGTAAATACGCGCCTGTCCAACGGTTACGAAAGCAGTTATAGAGTTGCAAAGCAACAGGCATTTCCGTATACATACTGAAATCCGGAGATAAAACAGCGTTGAATTCTTTCAAACGCGCTATTTTATCATCGGGATTTTTATAGACGATTTCAAATCGATGATCATCAAGAAAAAAATGTACTGTTTTGTTTGTTTCGCTTGTTCCGCTTATTTTATCATAACCTATAAGTGCAAAATCTTTTTGGAACAAAAATCAGAAAACGGTTCTTATTTAAGAATAATCTCAAAAATCGTTTTCTGGTATTTCATATTTTCACATTTGTGAAAATGGCAACTGAGATGTTTAGCGCTTAATTAATTGCTATAGACACTGCTACGAACCAGAAGGTCGGGGGTTTTTACGTTTAGGAAACAGCCCGGTGGGCTGTTTTTAGCAAAAAGTGGTGAGCCGGGTACTGAAACGCCGTGCATTTCGGTGGGCGAGCCATCAGTATGCAAGGCGCAGCCGCAGCAGACGCCGAATCCCTTCCGGCGTACAAAGAATGTTTTAATATTATGTAATTAAATTATATAAATAATGTATAGCAAAAACAACGATTTGCGCTGAATTTAATTTAAAATTCCAGCCACGTCATTTTGTTAGTCAATAATTTATGCCTTATTCTAAATTTTCCTTCAATTCCTTAAAAAGATCAAGCAAAAAATCGCCCAGGTCCTGTTCAGTCTGATTATATATGATAAATGCGTCAGGAGCGGGCCACGCGTAAACGACGGTCGGTTCTCCGTCTTTTTTCAGCTTATTATAATTAAGATAATTGATCCATTCGTCCTCTTCAAAAATAGGAACACATTTATCTTCTGCTTTAAGATTGTATTTTTTGTTCAGCTCTAAATTTGCAATTACATCCATTGATGAATAATGCGAATCTTTAAAATTAGCACTAAATATACACGCCTGTACTTCAAGCGCTCCCTGCCTCAGAAACTCATAATGCTGTTTTGAAAGTTTAAACCCGAGATAGCTCTCAAGCTCATCCATCGCCTTGTCACTGCAGCAATCATGTATTTTATAACTCGGCAGTGTTTTGGCAAGTTCCATTGCCTTTTTAAAATTTTTGTAACTCACAATTCTTTGTACCTCATATATTTTTCTAAATCTATAATTCCAACATAGATTTCTATGCAATAAAGGTAAATCGTCTTTCCGCTATTGCTACTGAGCATTACCTTAATCAATTTTTACCGAATTGCAATGCCGTCTTTATCGGCAAAATCAGGGTAAAATAATTCGTTTTGTATGAACGCCCTGAATATAATAAACTGATCTGATACCAAACCGCCAATTCCTTTGCAAAAATCAAATTAAAAATATCATTTTAAGTATATCATCATAATGACAATTTGAAAACTCTTAATAGCACATCATATCTAAACAAATAATTAAATAATATATTTGACAAATAAATGAAGAATGCTGTAAACTTTAATTATTGAGTTACAGCATTTTTTATTTGGAGATGGAACTTTGAATATTGCTATTTGTGATGATGAAACAGAATATGCAAATGATATCAGAGTGCATTTAAATCAATATTCTTCTGAGCATGGTTTAACCTTTGATATTTATGATTTTAATTCCGGAGAGGAAATTTTAGCAAGCAATACAGTGTTTGATATTGCCTTTCTTGATATTGAGATGGATGGAATAAACGGAATTGAAGTAGGGCGAGAATTGCAAAAAGCCAATCCCGATTTGGTTTTAATATATGTAACAGCATATAATCACTATTTAGATGACGCGCTTGATCTGGGCATTACAAGATTTTTTGACAAGCCTATAGACAGCCAGCGATTCTATGAAGGTATGGACAAAGCCATATCTAAAATCGATAATACAGAACTGCGTTTTTATTTAAAAGACAGCAACAAAGGAGTTGTAACCGTAAGAAGCAAAGATATAATCTTTGTGGAAATTATCGGGAGAAAAACAAAAATTCATACAAAAAGCCATGAATATCTTTCCAAAGACGGAATTAAGATATGGAAAGCAAGACTGAACAAATCATACTTTGAAATCCCGCACAACAGCTATATAATCAATACAAATTTTATTACTTATTATTGCAAGGATTATATTATGCTTGATTACAAATATAATATTCCTATTGCATTTTCAAAGAGATCAGAATTTAAGCGCAAATTCATGAAGCTTATGGGTGAATAATTATATGGTATCGCATTTGTTTTTTCTGTTCATTTATATTGTTGAAGCTTTTATTGCGTATATGTATTTTACGGATAATTATGAAAAAAAGCTTAAAGCCGGTTTTTCAATCTTAGCGTCCTGCGCTCTTTATTTTATAGGTTTTATTGTAAATCTGGTTGACAATAATAATGTATTAATAAATTTAGCCACAATATTAATAATAAATGTTGTTTACGCATTAATATCAGTAGATATAACTTTTAAGAGCGCAGTTTTTCATTCTTCAATACTTCTTGCGTTAATGTTTTTAACGGAAACTTTTATTCAGTCAATCTTCTCATTCACTCTAAAAGTTCAGATAGATGCATACAGAAATGATTTTACCATACTGATAATCGTCGGAATTATAAGCAAAGTTCTGTACCTTATGGTAAGCAAACTTATTTCAATTCTTTTTTCTTATAAAAATAATAAAATTTCAAAAGAGGTAAAGAAAAATTCCGCTTTATTTTTATATCCGCTAATTATAACGATTATGCTGGCTCTTTTTCTTTACACCTCAACTATTTATGACTTTTCTGAGCAGATAAATATCCTGTATGCTATAGTGAGCATTGCTTCGCTTGTTTTTTGCTGTATGATTTTTATCATTAACCAAAAAATTCAAAAGCAAGAGGCGGATCTGATGACTTTACAGACAGAAGCCCAGAAAAATGAAACAAACAAAACATTTTATGAGCTGCTTGAAAAGAAAAATGAAGATCAACGAGTTTTGGCTCATGACATCAGGCATCATTTTTCTGTAATTCAGTCGATGCAGAACATTGATGAAGTAAAACAGTATCTTTCAAAAATTCAATCTGAATATGACGAATATAAGTTCATCGGCAAAAGCAAAAATAAAATGTTAGATTTGATTCTTAGTAAATATTCACACATATGTGAAACAAATAATATAAAGCTGTCTGCAGATATAAGAAGCTCCAACTTAAAGTTTATAGCTGATAACGACTTGACTTCCCTGCTCTCAAACCTTTTTGATAATGCTGTGGATGCGGCAAAAGATGCAGACGATGCCTATATAAGATTTACTACTCGAAAAGATAAAAACTTTGTTGTCCTAAGCGTTGTAAACAGTTCTCCCTCAGCGCCCAAATCTAAAGGGGAAAAACTGATCACAACAAAAAAAGATAAAACTCTTCACGGGTACGGAATGAAAAGCATAGAAAAATCAGCAAAAAAATACGGCGGCATATGTCATTGGGAATATAATGAAGATGACAAGACTTTTCATTTCAATATCATATTTAATGATATAGATATTTCTGATTAGTATAGGATAAAGCTGAATATAACTAAAAACATCACTTCTCTATGAGGAGTGATGTTTTTTTGTACTAAAATTGCAGTGTTTTTGCAAAAGATTACAATTTTTATTTCTATATGCTATTTTATAAATATGGCATTATAAAATATAATACTTAACAAAATAGTATTTTTAATATAGTGCTTTTAGCAACTATCTTTCCCCTGTGAAAAAGGGTTGATTCACAAAGGCTATCTGAAAAATGCCCGCCGTGCATATGATTATCTATTAATTTGAAATGCAATCTTATAACAGCTTCTCAGTTTTAAAATCGATTAATACGCCAAGAAAGAACGTTGTTTCTTCTATAAAGAAAAGCGGCAAAACTACTGACAATTCTACATTCAGTCCTTAAAATTAAAATATCGGGCATAAAATAATGCAGAAACTTTATGGGAGGCAACCATGAAATTTTTCAAAGATTTTTACAAATATAATGAAGAAGCCCCAAAAGAAGGCTCAAAAGAGTGGATTGAACAATATAATAATATAAAAAAACTCGGCAGTGATTATATTACATATTTAAATAAAATATCTAAACATCTCCCAAACGGTTTTTTAGAAACATATTTTAAATATTCTCAATTCCAAGGCTGGGATTTGAATAGTTTAATCTTTGACCACGATATATATAATCATCCTAATATAATAATAACCTTGAGACATGTTAATTTAAAAAAAGAGATAAAGCTCACATATTATGATGTTAAATCGTTTTATACAAATCTACATAAAAACTATTTTGATTCGTATAAATACGGAAAACCCGGTATTATAGGAGTAAATGAATTTATATACTGCAAAAATACGCTGTCGCACGAAATATATTTTAATACACCTGAAAGTATAAAAATATACTGCAATAAATTAAGTATATCCGTTGTTGATTGCTAAACCAACCACACGGATTATGTAATCCGTATCATAATTTGCTGTAAAACAAATTTGTTCAATATCAATACTACAAGCACAGCAAACCATCACTAAAATAATACCAAAAAAACAAGATAGCAGAAATAAATCCTCTCAGATACCGTGATTATTACTACTACGATACGGAAACAGGATATTATTATCTGCAATCAAGGTATTACAATTCTGAATAAGGTAAATTCATTTCACCTTATGGCTTTGATTGCTAATATTGCAGATTTTTCATGAAATAAAGTTTTTTATAAACGGTAGCATTTTGCATTAGGTGATAACTATGAAATACAAATTAAAATATAAATATGCTCGTGCAAAAGCATATCATTCATTCTTGTTTTATTTATGTTTTTCTGCAATTGCTTTATTACCGATCATCGTTATAGATTTACTATTTGTAATTATGTTTGCAATTTTTGCGGCAGAGCACTTACCTATTACAGAGCAAAATATTTACGATTGTGCTTACTTTGTATTAGTTATTGAAATCTTTATTTCAGTTTTAATCGCTTTGAAAAGCAATAAGCGATATGTAAAAATAGATTCTAAAGGTGTTTTAATTCACAACAGCAACACTGAACACTTTGGTTTGGGACAACGCAATCGACTTAATGTAATTGTTCCGTTTGAACGTGTAGTAGGCTGTTATATAGAAATACCTGTTGATTGTCCTGATAATTATAAGTATAAAAAATACAACAAATTCGGTGCAAACGAAATTTATTTTGATTACATACGAAAAGTCGGCGTTATGAAAGCCAAAGAACCTGCAATATCAGGCGGCAGGTATGATAAAAAATGTATATTGCTGGAGCTTGATAATAAGCGCATTATAGTTATTCCTATTGATGAGTGTGAAGAATTTCTTGAACTTTTTAACCAGTATATTGAGAAATACAAAGAGCTGCAGAAAACAAAAGAGATAGAAAGTTGACACGTTTTGATTTTCTATTTTTGATGAGAAATGCAGGCGAAAAAGCCATATTACAGACACTGAATTATTATTTATATTGTTAGCATCATAGTTTGCTTTAGCATATGCTTACTTGCAATCGGCGTTTCGTGTTCACTAAACTCTTAATTGGCATTAAACTAACATGATATGATTTTAATCGCTTATCACATTTAGAATTGTTTGGAAGCATTTTACGTTTAGTTTATTTTTGCTTCCATATGTAAAAGATCCAAATGCCGAGCAAAGGTATAAAGAAATATTAACATCAACTACATATGGCTCTACTGCTATGCAAATATTGTTTTCTGCCGCGATCCTAAAAGACAAACTTATATTTACGCAGACCAATTTGAAATATGGGTTTCTTATATAAACAGCAATATCTTTCATTAAGGAGCAAATAAAATATGAAATTCAAACTTCAGTTTTCATCGCCAATAAAAATGGTGGGTTATAAATTTGCCCATTTTTGGAATTTTGCGATTCTTTTTTCAGTTCCGTTTGGTCTGGGCTGCGTTATTTTGTATTTTAGTATAGTAATAGCGATTATGGAGATAGAAAAAACAAATGCCAATTTGCAGATATGGGAAAAATTAGGCAACGAAACTGAAAAAGATTTGCTTATTTTCTTAGCCATAATAACCATTATATTAGAATTATTTATGATCTATAGAACAAGCATTTATTATGTAAAAATCACACCAAAAGGAGTATATTTGCATCACGGTAATTTTGTTCATTACGGTCTGCATCAATTCCCGACAATTAATACAACTATACCATTTAAAAATATATTAAGTTGTAAAATAGGGATTCCCGTAGATAGTCCACGAAATTTCAGATATTCTTATTATAGTCAATTATACAAGTTAATATATTATTTTAACAAAAAACGCGGTAAAAATGTTGAATATATAAAAGAGCCTACAATAGCAGGCGGTAGGTATGATAAAGAATGTATATTGCTGGAGCTTGACAACAATCGCATTATAGTTATCCCTATTGATGAGTGTGAAGAATTCCTTGAGCTTTTTAACAAGTATATTGAGAAATACAAAGAACTGCAACAAGCAAAGGAGAAAGCAAATTGACTCATTTTGATTTTTCTTTTCCTGATAAAAAAAGCAAGCGAAAAAGCATATGGCAGGCTATGAATTATTTTCTTTATTATATTGTTAGTACCATTGCTTTGCTTTATCTGTTTGCGCTTACACAACCAGTTGGTTCAATGACGGATTATGAATTCATTTATAAATTGTGTATTTTTATAGGTGCGCCGGTTATCGGAGCGGTGGTATTCGCTGTTTGGTGCATAAGGGTATTTCGCTCAAAGAGCATAGGTGTAAATGTCTATGAAGACAGATTGGAAATAGTGCGTTACTGCCCATTGGGCTTTTCGTTCCGGCTTAAAGTTATTGTTCCTTTTTCAAGTATAGAAGAAATTGAAACTGCAACGGTTACGGAAGAAACAGTTAAAAATACGCAGTGCCAAATCTATATGCCGAAGGGCAGTGAATGTATAATAATAAAATCCATAGATAAGACACACCTCTCTTTTTGCACAAATGATAACAACAAATTAATTTCAATGGTAAAAGAAAAAAATAAGCAGTTTTAAATACGGTGCAAATATAAAGTTTATAATACATATCCAAAATCATAATAATAACGCCTGAAGCAGAGGTGAAAGTTATGGCAAATTATAGAAAAATTTGGGGGATTTTTAGCGCTGTTGCGGTAACTTGTTTTGTATTACTTGTTTTGTTAATGGAATTTGGAAAACCATCTGTTTCATACTATAATTCAATACAGGAATGTATTAACTCCCGAATTGAAGAAATAATAAATAATTCTGAGTTTGACAATCCGGAAGCGACATTATCATATAAATCAAAAATTATATCATATGAAAATGAAAGCCAATACTGTGAGTTTTATTCTTCTCCTGACGGTACTGTTTATTTTATAGTTATTGATAAAGTTAATACAGAAAACGGAGCTCAATATAGCTGTAAAAATCTAACAACTTTTATTTTTTATTCTGATGACGTAAGAAATTTAGAGGGATATGAATTTCAGTGCGCAGATACCCCCGAAGAAATAGAAATTGAGGGTGCTGAATTAAATGAAATCACTTTCACTATAAACGGCAAATCTTTAAAACGTATACTTGCCTTTAAAGACTGTACGTCAAATCCCTCAGGCGAGTAACTGCTTTATATCTTAACAGATATATTTTTAAAATATTTTAGTAAGCTTGTGAGAAAACTATGAAAAATAAAGCTGATTTTAAGTACTACAAATTTTCATATCCTACTTTAGGAAACAGAATAATTAATTTTTTAGTTGCAACCAGCTCAAATCTTATAGCATGGAGATACTTGTTTTTTATATTTGCGATTATTGGCATTATATCAGACAGGGTGTTATACAAAGCTGTGGGATTTAAATATGGTTTTTTAACATATATAGCTATATTAATTGTTCTTTTATTGGTATTAGATTTGATATACATATTCTCTAAAAAGGGTATTTATTTATACGAAGACGATCGAATAGTTATTAAGTACGGTTTTTTTGCATTAAGCAATTTTTATAGTACCAGAAGATTCAAACATAGCTTTTATATCCATCAAATTAGAAACATTAAAGTTTACAGTGATAAGAAGGGTGTTAAAGCTTGGGAATGCCCATTGTATCTATCAAAATTTGAATATTATGTTATTATTGAATTTATTGATAATAATAGAATTGCTTTACCGCTTGAAGACAGCTTTGGGTTTGTAAATGAAATATTAGAAAGAAAAAAACAGTTGATTAAATGATAGCGGCAAAAAGGGTGTGCAATGATTTTAAAATCACTGCACACCCTTAATTTTAATAAAACAGCACGATTGCGTTTTCAAATATTTTTGCTAATATTCACCGCAAAACATTAATTTTTAAACAGATAAACGCTGATTAAATCAAGCCGAATTTTACTGTTCAGCGCTTTTTCCAAAGCAAGACAGAACCGTATCTTTTCTTATGCTTAACGGTTAACGATACCAAAACTATTAAAGCGGCAAACAATAATACAACTCCCGCAATTATGAAAGGAAATGCTTTTATCTGGTTTTCCACCTTATCGCGGAATACCTGAATTTCATCGCCGTTTTGCTCGCCCTCAATTAAAGATGTAATATCGTTTTTCTCACAAATCTCAATAAACTCATTGAGCGCTTTTTCTCTGCCTTCAAAATCGGTTGAAAACTGATCTGCTTTTGCAAAAAGCACACTGGCTTTTGCCTTTTCTACTCTTGCAAGAAGCTCTTCATTTCCGCTAACCGCTTCCTGAGCTTTTTCAAATGAAGCAAGATATTCATCAATATTGGCAGGAGATAAATATGAAGTTATGTATTGCCACGGCTTTGCATATATATACAGCCCTTGGCCGGATTGCTCAACATTACTTTGCAGATTTGAATAATATTCAGCAATATACGGGGCTGCCTCACCGTAATATACAGTAAGGTATTTATTGAAAATTTCCTGAACATCTGTATTTCTGTCCCACATAAGTCTGGCAAATACATAGCTGTTAAGCTCTGCAAAATCCCCGCCTTTATCGGCACTCATCTGGTGAAATATGCCGTAAACGTTGTTATCCAAATAAAAATCATTATTCTCTTTAACTGTATCTAAAATAGGAAAAGGCATGAGATAATTATGGAAATCTATATTGTAATCCCAAATAACAATATGACTGGCAACCTTGCCCCAAGAAGTTACTAATTCATTAGCTTTTTCGGCATTCTTACTGACGGGATTTGCATAACCGGACGCACAGTCACCGGGCATCAGGCAAAGTTTTATGATAACATTATCTCTGGGTTTTATATTTTTAGGGGGATCCTCTGTATAGTTATAAGCAAGTGTTGAAATATAATTATCAGGAAATTCTTTTGCCACTTCATCAGCCAGTCTGTTGATAAATGTAAGCAAGGAACCCATTGGGGTACCCTCTTTCTCATCTATCGCTTTGCACTTATCGCACTGGCAGCCTGTGCCTCTGTTCTCCCACGTATCCATCTGGCTCACATCCCAAATATGAACATCGGGGTTATCTCTCATTTCCTGCAAAACTTTCTCGGAAATTATCTTGTATACATCCTCATTAGTCCAGCACAGCTGACCTGAAACAGGCCCTTGCTTATATGTACGCCTGCCCATATAAAGGCTGTAATATTCCGGATGTTCATCAAAATACTCTTCGGGAGGAACATAAGTAAATGACGTATGAACCCAGGCATACCAATCATTTGACCCCGCACCGTTGAGCCGAAGTTTGCTGTTCCAGCCGCTGTAATTTTTTGTTCCGTCCTCATTTGTACGCAATTCAGGTTCGTATGCGTATACGTATCTCCATTCTATTGACGGGGTATGATTTATCTCACACTCATCAAGCCAAATAGTCTTTGCTTTCGGAATATAATCATAGCTTTCGGAAACATACATACATCCCAGTTTATCCTCCAGAAACGCATAAATTCCGCCACTCAGACCGCTGTAATCTTTTGCTTTTATCTCTATACTTTGATTAGTTATACTTAAAGCATAACCGCCGTTGTCAGCTTCAATATTTTCATCAAGCGCAAGAATTACCGCTTTGCCTCCATCATAATCTGACTGAGAAACAGTTTTAATGCTGCCTCCGGTCATAGTGCTCAGAGTATCCGCAAAAAATTCCACTGCGCTTTCGAGTTCAATAATATATCTGTTGTCACTGTTTTTAAACAACTCATCTGGATAAACAATGCAGTCAAACAAAATCTTTCCGTTTTCTGCCAAACAAACTCTGTTTTCCCCTCCAACAGATAATTCCTCCAAAAAAGCCTCTTCGTCATACGGAGTAAAATTACTGCCGAGGTTATCATGGTTTTCTGTTTTCGCGCTGCATACTAACGGCACAGCCAGAAAGCTTAAAATACAAATAAAACAAATTATTTTTTTCAAATTGCTCTCCCCTTTCTTCTTGTAAAAACAAGAAGTGACTTTTAAATTTTCAAAAGCGCCTTTCACAGTGAAAATAACATAATAAATGTGCGATGTCAACCGAGAAAATTCGCAGCAGTGAAATAAAAGCGGCAAATTTTCAAAATTTTTTCACGGATAAATACGGCGTTAGCAAACTTTATAAAGCAAGCAAAAAGTGTTGGTAATCAATACCAAATTTAGCAATAACAGCTTTTGACATGAAAAACACTCACACCGATTGACAAAGCTGTTCAGGAATTATATAATAACTTTTGACACCCCGTGTTAAAAGACGGCAAACGGAGGAATGTAATTGTCTGAACAAAACACACTTACTCAAATAAGAAATAAAAACCTTTCAGATGTGCTGGAAACGCTAAGACAAAAAGGCGATTCAAGCCTTGCCCAGCTTGCAGAGCACAATTCCGGCGGGCTGACAACTGTAAAAAAATGCGTTCAGCAGGCAATGGAGTACGGAATGATTTGCGAAGCGGGCGAAGCAGACTCAACAGGCGGACGCAAAGCAATGAAATACACGATATGCCCTGATTACCAGCATTTTCTTGTAGTTATAGTTGATAACGGAAAGCTGTTATCAACCCTTTATAATTTCAATTATGAAAAAATTTACACAAAAGAGCTTCCGTTTGAAATGCCTGATTTTATGAACGCCGTTTATAAAATCATTTCTTACGCGAAGGAAAAATACCCTCTCGGAACTGTTTGCCTTGCCATGCCCTGCGTTGTTAAGGACGGAACAATTATAGACTGGTACTACAACCCCTCTTTTACGGGCAGGAACATAAAAAAAGAGATAGAGAACAAATTCTCAATAAATGTTATCGTTCAAAATGAAATGAACCTTACCGTTTTGGGAGAAAGCAGAATAAGAAACAACTCCTCAAATATTGTAACTGCTCAGTTCAGCCATAACGGAATAGGCGTAGGCGAAATGGCAAACGGCCATGTTTTGGAAGGAAGTTCCGGATTTGCCGGTGAAGTAGGCTATATGGGGCTTAACAGAAAAGATATTACGGAAACAGCTCATTTGGGAAGAATCATAAGAAATGTAATAATATGTATAAATCCCGAAATCGTGGTGTTTTATCAGGTTGAAAAGCCTAAACGGCTTCAAAAGATATTTAATGAGGCTGTAAAAGGACTGCCTGATTACGCCGTTCCCAAATTTATAGTATCTGATGACTATACAAGAGGAATAACGGCAGGATTTCATACACTGGTAAATAAATACGCATTTTTTAAGAAAACGGAGGAACTCTTATGAAAAATGTATTCAAAAACAAAACCACTCGGGAAATAATGGCATTTTCCCTGCTTCCATTCGGAATGAGCACGATTTACGGCATTATGAGCACGGCTCTTAATCTGTATCTGACTGATGTTTTGGGACTGTCTTTGGCAATGACGGGAATTGTGCTTTCCGCAACCAAGGTTTGGGACGCTGTAAACGACCCCATGATGGGAATGATTGTTGATAAAACACATACAAAAATGGGTAAATGCAGGCCTTACATATTTTGGATGTCATTTCCTGTTATTATAGTTACCGCGCTGCTTTTCGCTCCGGTCAATTTCAGCCAAAACGGCAATTTTATATATGCTATTATAGCTTATCTTCTTTATTACACCGTTTATACCGCCCTCGATATTCCTTATCAGGGTCTGACTCCTCTTGTTTTCCCGGAGGACAAAAAAAGAGTTAAGGCAATTTCTTTCAGCAACATCATCGGTTCGCTGGGTTCAGTTCTTCCCTCCCTCCTGTTTTTCACCGTTGCCGGTCTGTGGGGAAGAGAAAATCAAAAGGCAGGATACTTCGGAGCAGCGCTTATTTTTGCAGCGCTCGGCGGAATTCCCATGTTCTTCTCCGCTTTCGGTTTCAAAGAGAAAGTTTATATTCCTCCTAAAAAAGAAAAGTATATTGACGGACTTAAAATTGTATTCAAAGACAAGAAATTTGTATGTTTGACAATAGCGGCGTTTTTCTCCGCAATAGTTAATATGGGTGCAATGTTTTTGCCTTACTTTGCTAAATGGAACTGCGCAGGCGTTATCCCTATTGATGATTTGTGCGCTTGGATACAAAACACTTTCGGCATTTCCATTCAGCTCACCAGCGAGGGTCTTCTTATCCCCCTGCTCCAGATAGGAAGCGGCCTTTCTTATATGCTTTCTATGGCACTTGTTCCTGTATTCCTTAAAAAAATGGATAAGAAAACGCTTTGGATAGGTGTATCCGTGTTTGGTATCATTGCAGATATTCTGTGCTTTGTAATCGGTGTGTGGATAATCCCCTACAACACGGTTGCCGGCGCTGTTACATATACAATCATGCGTTTCTTCACCAACTTCCCTGTAGGAGTTATGACCGTTCTTCTTGTAGCAATGTTCTCCGATGTTGTTGATGATATAGAAATGCGTACCGGCAAAAGGCTTGAGGGCACTGTATTTTCTTTCAGAAGCCTTGTAAACAAGATTGCAGTAGCTATATTCAACGTTCTTATGCTTGATATTGTTGACAAGTTCGGTTACAATGCGGACACTATGACCAAGATTACCGACAACCTGACCCGCCCGCTTATTGAGAGCACAACTCAGGCAGCTGTTTACGGCGGAGTAAATTACACCACTCTGCTTAACGTAATATTCTTTATGCTTACCGCTTTCGGCGCAATCGGTCTGCTGCTTCAGTCAATACCGATGCTGTTTTATAAATTTGACGAGAAAGCTCAGGCAGGTAAACTTAAAGCCTTCCGTGAAGAAAAACAAAAACGAGAGATTGAAGAACTTAACGCTATGGCTGCAGAGGCAGCTTCAACAGGCAAATAATACAAACAATTCAATATCTGTTTGCAAAGGGAAATAACTATGAAAAAGATATTTTTGCGTGCAACAAGTGCTGTTCTTGCACTTTGCCTGATAATCAGTCTGAGCGCTTGCTCAGGTAAAAACACAGCAAACCAGCTGGAGGCCGATTCCACATTGAACAATATGGAAGAAATAACACTGACCTGCGCGGAAAACAGCGAGGTTAAGAATTCAGAAAACAGCGGTATATTCAAAATCAAATGCGGCGAAGAAATTGTTCTCCAGGCAGACAAAATGAGTACGGTAAACACCGTAACCATTAGGGAGAAAGGCTGTAATTGCACGGGCTTCTCCCTTTACGGAGAAAATGAAGCAGGCGAAAGAAAGCTTCTCTTTGGCGGCGATGTAATTGATGATTACTTATACTGCTCTTTCGATAATGCTGATATTTCTCGCCTTATACTGAAAATCGACTCGTCTGAAAACTCAAAAGAAGTAAAAATATCTGAAATAAAGGCGTTTTGTGCTGAAAGCAGGCAAAATGATGATTTTATTGTCAATTCCTATTTTCCCATTAGCGAAGGCAGCACTTATTTTCAGGAAAGAGTTAACGACAGCGATTTTTCGCAATACTTTGACGTTATTACTGACGCAATTATAATCGGAGCCGTAGGATTCACAAAAGACGGCACTCTTGAATATGACAGCGAAATGCTGAAAAAAGAAACAGAAGCGCTCAAAGAAATAATCGGGAACAGACCGGTTCGTATTTGGTGCTGTATTGCAAATCCCAAGAAAGAAAACGGAAAACACGCCAACAACGATTCTGTTTATGCAATCAACCACAACCTTGATACTCTTCAATCCAATCTTGTAGAGCTATGCAAAGAGTTTGGTTTCTGCGGAATAGATTTTGACTGGGAGTATCCCCGTCTGCCCCATGTATGGAGCGCATACAGCAAAATGCTTACGGGTCTGGGCAAAGAACTCCATGAAAACGGTCTGCTCTTATCCTCCGCTCTTGGCCCGTGGGGCGTTATGCTGACTGATGAAGCTAAAGAAAGTCTTGATCTTGTCAACATAATGGCATATGACTGGGCAAAAAATTCCCGCGACAATCACAGTGAATTTTATACCTGCCATTATTTCAGCGCTGAATACTTTATCAAAAAAGGATTCAGAAAAGATCAACTTCTTCTTGGCGTACCGTTTTACGGCAACACCAGAGATAAAGGCGATTTCATGCAGGCAGGTTATTCAGACTTTGAAATCAATTCAAGATCCCAAAACACAGGCATCAAAGATTCAAGAGAATATTATTTTAACGGCTATGATATGATATATGCTAAAACAGCTTATGCGTATGATATGGGATTTGCAGGCATGATGATTTGGTGCGGAGAATTTGATTTCCCCATGAGTAATCAGTACAGCCTGTTTTCGGCTATGCAAAACGCAGTGGAAAACAGAAACAACACAACTCAATAAGTAACAGCTATTATGGAGAATGAATCAAAATGAAAAAAATACTAAAAGCGTCATTCGGCCTGCTGCTGGCATTTTGCATTGCAGCGACGCTGGGCGGCTGCTCCGGGAGCAAACAAGAAATGAATAAAACACAAATTCAGCAATTCACAACAGAAGGCAGTACATTTAAAGTTGCCGTAATATCCGATACTCAACTGCCGCCTACTGAAAAGCAGTTAAAAGAATCTGATACTTATGTAAAAAATCTTGAAAAGGCACTGACCGTTATCAAAAACAATAATGTTGATATGATAATCTTTGCCGGTGATATAGGCGACCTGGGAACCCGTTTCGCTTTTCAGACATATATGGATGTGTTTGACAGCGTATTCGGCAATGACAAGCCGATAGTCCAAACCATAATGGGCAATCATGATTACTGGAACAAAAGCGTATTTACCGCAATTAATCACAAAAAGGCTTTTGAAGAAATAATAGGTCAAAGTCCCTGGACGCATTACGTAGTTAACGGATATCACTTTATCGGGGCATCCCCGGACAGCGGAAACATGACTAAGGGTTATAAAAAGACTGCCCAGTGGCTTGACAATGAGCTTAAAAAAGCGAGTGAGGATTCAGAAGGAAAGCCCATTTTTGTTATCACCCACAATCAGCCGGAAAACACGAGTTACGGAAGTGAGGACTGGGGAGACACAACGCTTGACGATGTTCTTTCAAAATACCCGAATGTTATAAATTTCAGCGGTCATGTTCACTATTCCCTGCTTGATGAACGTTCAATCTGGCAGGGCGATTACACTGTTATCAACACACAGTCCCTTTCTTACACCGAAATGGAAGAGGGCAAAGAAAACGGAACTATCCCGCCGAATGCCGAAGACACTCCTATGGGCTACATAATGGAAATAGGCAACGAAAAAATCAATATCCACCGTATTAACTTTGCAGACGGGCAATCAGGGAAAGAAGAAAAAGCCGACATGCTGTGGCAGTTTGACCTGCCGTATAATAATGACGGAAAATATTCTTTTGAAAACCGCAAAGCGGCTAACAATGCTCCTGAAATCCCGCTAACAGGCGGATCGGCTCAAATTAAAGACGGAAAAGTTACATTTACTTTCCCCGCAGGCAGTGATGATGATTTTGTTCACTCATACAAAATCGTAAACAGCAATAATGAAGAAAAACAGTTTTTCAGCGATTTTTATAACGGAATTGATGATATGGATAAAACTGTTACCCTGTCTCTTGAAGACAGCAAAGCGTCAAAAGGCTCTGTATACAAAATTTACGCTGTTGACAGCTGGGGAGCCGAAAGCAACGATTATATGGAGATAACCGTAAAATAAAATTATCCTGGAGGAAAGCAATGGATATAAAACAACTGTCATTTCGTATCGAATACCGTGTAAACGGTATACAGTATCTTGCCACCGGGGCAAAAACAGAGCATTTTTCACTTAAAACATCATTAAACGGCAATAAACTGCTCGTTACCCTCTGCCCTAAACAAAGTATGAGTATTGATTCTTTTACGATAAAATGCCCTTACTCATTCAACTCTGACAACAGAATTTACGTAAACGGATACCAAAGCTGGACTGATAGTTTGGAATACCGCCCCGATGAGCAGATGAGCGAGCTTTCCGGTCTGACGGAATTCGGAGTAATGCGAACACCTCTTCAAAAAATAGGTTTCAGCAAATCAGGCGATTTGAACTTCCATAAATATCCCCGCAGCCGCGGAATATTCTACGGATGGTCATACGGCTATGTAAGAAGCGGCGAACAGATAGATCTGTTTGGCTCACTCAGCGAAAGAAGCGGCTATACAACCGTTACTTTTGACGCCGTAAGGAACTGCGTACTTATAGGAAAAGATCTTGAGGGCGTAACTTATACTGATAATACTGAAATACTGTCTTTTACATTTATTTCGGACACATATGAAAACGCTTTTGACGAATATTTTAAGCAGATGGGAATAACCTGCAGAGAACATAAGAAGCGCACAGGATACACCACATGGTACAACTATTACGGCTCGGTAACAAATGACGTTGTAAAGCGCGACCTTGAAAATCTATCTAAAATTGACGCCGAAATCGACTGTTTTCAAATTGATGACGGATACCAGGCGGCAGTTGGCGATTGGCTTATAACCGATAAGAAAAAATTCCCTGAAGGGATGAAAGAAGTTGCAGACAGAATACACGAAAAAGGAATGACAGCAGGTCTGTGGCTGGCTCCTTTTGCGGCTGTAAGATCATCTCAGTTGTTTAAAAATCATCCTGACTGGTTTATAAAAGATGCCAAGGGCAAGCCATATAATACGGGGCACAACTGGGGCGGCTTTTATTCGCTTGATATTTACAACAAAGGCGCTGAAGATTATATACGCCGTGTTTTTGATGTTGTTCTTAATGAGTGGGGTTACGATTTGGTAAAGCTTGACTTTCTTTACGGCGCCTGCGTACTTCCTATGCACAACAAATCAAGAGGAGAAATCATGTGCGATGCTATGGATCTTCTGCGTGATTGCTGCGGCGAAAAACTTATTCTCGGCTGCGGTGTTCCGCTTATGCCTGCTTTCGGCAAAGTAGATTACTGCCGTATCGGCTCAGACATTTCTTTGAACTGGCACCACCGCCGCCATTCCACACGCGAGGATGTTTCTACACCCCACGCCGTTTCAAATACTATCTTCCGCCGTCATCTTAACGGCAGAGCATGGATGAACGATCCGGACGTATTTCTGCTGCGTGATGAAAACATCAAAATGGATTTTAACCGCAGAAAACTGCTTTCCAAAATCAACTCGGTTTTCGGCAGCCTGCTTTTTGTATCTGACAACGTGGGCAAATACAACAGTGAGCAGCTGCAAGCATTAAAAAATGCGTTTAAAAAAGAAAATTATACTATTCTCAGTGCGGATTTTATTGAACCGCATATAATGAAAGTTAAATTCAGTTACGGGAACTGCACAGAGGAGCTTACTTTTGACATTTGGAACGGAACAATAATATCCGATAAAGTAAACTGACGCTGTTTGAAGAGAAGAAGGGGTAAATATGATTAAATCAAAGGCGGGAAAAATTATCTTAAAAATACTGATAAGTGTTGTTTTGATTATAGTTGTTTTGATTTGCGCGAGCAAAGTGGCAACTGTGATAACCAGCAACAAAAATCTAAAGATTGCCGAATCGTTTGACAAAGTTCAATATGAAGATCAACTTGTGCCGACAACGGGTGAAGACGGCTATGCTGAGTTTATAACAGACAGACCGATGAAAATAATGCAGCTGACAGATATTCATATAGGCGGCGGCTGGATTTCCGCTGAAAAGGACAAAAAAGCACTCAACTGTGTTGCCGCCATGATCAGCGCTGAAAAACCCGATCTTGTAATCGTTACCGGAGATGTAGTTTTTCCCACTCCGAACAATGCCGGCACATTAAACAATAAAACAGGGGCTAAGATTTTTGCTCAGATGATGGAAAGTCTTGGTGTTTACTGGACTGTTGCTTTCGGAAACCACGATACTGAGGCATACGGTTATTATTCACGCGAAGATATAGGAGAATTTTACGCCGGCGAAGACCTTAAATATTGTATTTTTCAGGCGGGCCCTGAAAATGTTGACGGTTGCGGAAACCAGATAATCAATATCAGAAATTCACAAGGTGTTATTACGCAATCCCTTTTCCTGTTTGATTCCCACTCTTATACAGACAGATTCGGAATAAACGGCGAATATGACAATATTCACCAGAACCAAATCGATTGGTACAGCGATGCGGTAAACGCACTTAACAAAGAAAATGAAGAAGCGCTTGAAAAGGCAGATAAAAGCACTCTGCCCTATTCCGAAGAAACTTATGAAACCGTAAAATCTCTGGCGTTTTTCCATATCCCGCTTAAAGAATTTGATGACGCATGGAATATTTATAAAGAAAACGGCAGCAAAGAATCTGAAAACCATAAATATTATTACGGTATCAAAGACGAAAACGTATGCTGCGGAGCAGGCGAGGACACTTTGTTTGACACTATGCAGTCGCTTGGAAGCACTCAGGGTATATTCTGCGGGCATGACCATATAAATAATTATTCTATTGAATATAAAGGCATACGTCTTACATACGGAATGAGCGTAGATTATCTTGCTTACAAAGATATTGACCAGCAGGGCGACTACAGAGGCTGCACTCTGATTACAGTTAATCCGGACGGTTCATTCGACTGCGAAGCACAGAATTATTACCAGGATAAATATCAGCCCAAATATGAAAAAGAAACGGTATCGTTTGTACACTGAACTATGCTAAAATAAAAGCACGGAGAAAGTCATGGATATTGAAAATAAATTTCCTGTATACGGAAAATGCAACGCTGATGAACGCGCCCTGATAGAAAGAGCAGTCAGCACCCTTTACGGAAATATAATTAATAAGCCCGCGGGCGATGAGATTTTTGTTTTTAAGGACCGTAAAGCCATATCGCCGTCCCCCAGAACATACCAGGGTGTGTGGAACTGGGACAGCGCATTTCACACATTGGCAATGAGCTATTTTGATATAGAAATTGCTCACGATCAGATGAAAATACTTTTTGACTTTCAAAAACCAGACGGTCAGATTGCAGACGTGGTTTATACAAACGGAAAGACCGTTTTTCGGTTCACCAAGCCGCCTGTTCTCGCTTGGGCTATTATGAAAAGTGACATGATTCATCCGGACTTATCCTTTCTGGAATACGCATATCATCACTTGAAATCAAATCTTTCGTGGTGGGAAAGCAACAGATTTGACGGCACTCTGTTTAGCTATAAAGTTCACAAAATGGAAAGCGGATGGGACAATACTGTCAGATTTGATTTTCCGCATCTAATTCAAAATTGCTACGCCGTTGACTGCAACTGCTTTATGGCTGATTTTTACCGGGCAATGGCATACATTGCAGACAAGCTCAAACAGCCGGAAGAAGCTGAATTATATACTAAAAAAAGGGAAAAGCTGATTTCCAAAATAAACAGTATTCTTTTTTCAAAAAAAGACAAAAGCTACTGCGATTATAATTTTAAGCTAAAGCGCTTTACTCACCGTTTATCCCCCGCCTCTTTTATGCCGCTTTTCTGCTTAGCGGCAGATAAAGAAAAAGCGCAGTGCATGATTGAAAAGGCAAAAGATCCGAATTATTTTTATCCGGGAATCCCAACGATAAGTTACAATAACAAGCGCTACAACTCATCAAAATACTGGCGCGGCCCTTGCTGGCTCAACACAGCTTATTTTACGATACAGGGATTACGAAATTACGGAGATTTTGCCCTTGCCGATGAACTTACAGAAAACGTTTTAAACTTTTGCAGCCAAAACAAAGATTCAATATATGAATACTATGATTCAAAAACAGGCAAAGGTCTTGGTGCAAAAGATTTCGGCTGGTCAAGCGCTTTTATACTTGAACTGATTAAAGACAAATATGACACAAGACAGCAGTTAATATAAAATTTTATCTGCTTAAAAATTAAGACTAAAAAAACAGATAGGTGTAATATGAAACTGATATATAAAAAGCCAAGAATATTTCCTGCATGGGTTAAATTCAAAGGCTCAGAACCGAAAAGCAGATATTACTCTGTAACAAATGACGGAATTGACTGCAATATAAACAATATCAAACTGCCCTATTATAATCACATAGAAATGTCCGGCTTTGAAATGTCTGCTATTATCAGTTATAAAATTGATGAAAGCAAACAGCTTGAGCTAAACAGATTTTGCGTATTTCCCCAAATAAGAGTTATACCAAACGAAACAAGAGGAAGCCTTTCCTGCCGTTTCAGCGGAGCGGATATAGATTACGGCTCAAAGGTATTAACGGATAAAATCAAATTCAACGGAATGCTCACTTTCTATCAGCACGCAGGCGATATTGAAATCACCCATACGATATGCCCCGCGCACGATAAAAAAGCATTGGTAGAAAAAATTGTTGTGAATAACTGTTCTTCTATTGAGCAATATGTTAAAATAAGAAACAGACATCCTCATAAATATATCAGCAAAGTTTTTTTAAATGAAGATAAAAAGCAGGAATTATTCACATTTATAAGCTGCAACGGAAAAGAAATAAATAATGAAAAAGTTACTGTCAGTCCTGACAGCACAATAAACATCTACATATGCAGTTCTGCTGAGAAGATGGTCGAAAAGCAGATTATCACTCAATATAACTCAAGAAAAGATTTTCTTAGCAATATCAGTAACTGCATGAAAATAAAAACGCCTGATAAAGAAATCAATCTAATGACTGAATTTTGCAAAATCAGGGCTTCTGAAAGCATATTCAATACAAAAAACGGGCTTATGCACGCTCCCGGAGGCGGCAATTATTACGGAGCGCTGTGGACTAATGACCAGTGTGAATACGCAAATCCTCTTTTTGCATACTTAGGTTATCCCGCAGGACAAAAACAAAGCGTAAACAGTTACAGACTTTTTTCAAAATATGCAGATAAATCAAAAGCTATTCCCACCAGTATTGTGGCATGCGGTGACGGCATTTGGAACGGAGCGGGAGACCGTGGCGACAGCTCTATGTTCCTATATGGATTATGCCGTTACCTTTTAAGTACAGGAGATAAGGAGAAAACTGCTGAATTCATGCCGTCAATTACGGCTGCTCAGGCGTATGTTGAAAGCAAAATAAACTCAAACGGCGTTGTTGAAAGCGACAGCGATGAACTTGAAAACCGTTTTGAAAGCGGAAAAGCAAATCTTTCAACTTCGTGTATTACATATGATGCGTTTATCTCGCTCCATTATATATATAAAGAATTAGGAGACAGCGAAAAAGCAGAAAATGCCCTTATAACAGCACAGAAAATAAAAGAAGGTATCGAAAGCTATTTCGGTGCAACTGTGGAAGGATATGAAACTTACAGGTACTGCAAGGAGGAAAAGCGTCTGCGCTCATGGATATGCCTTCCTCTTGTTATGGGCATTAACAACAGAAAAGAACAAACTGTTCAAGCGCTTTTAAGCGATAAGTTATTTACGGGAAAAGGGCTGCTTACAAGAAGCGGTCAGAAAACATACTGGGACCGCTCTTTGCTTTATTCAATGAGAGGAATGTTTTATGCCGGCGAAAAGGACAAGGCATACTCTTTACTGCTTGAATATACAAATGAAAGACTTTTGGGATTTCATTCACCGTATCCTGTAGAGGCTTTTCCGGAGGGTAACGCGGCGCAGCTATCTGCGGAAAGTGCCCTTTATCTGAGAATTTTTACAGAAGGAATTTTGGGATACAGACCTGTTGGGTTTAATTCTTTTGAAATATGCCCGTCTGTTCCTGACAGCTGGGATTTCTTCGAAATAAAGAATATGGATCTTTGTGCATTCAGTACTGATATTTCTGTTACTAACGGAGATTGCTATACAGTAAAAATAAATGACGAAGAGATAATATTAAACAAAGGTGAAAAATACATTTATGTATTTAAATAAAGGGGTAAAAATATGGAATACAGAATACACAGAAATCTGCATACAGATTTCAACATTTTTGAAGACGGAAAACTGCAGGAGCGAAGCTATTTTATTCCGTTTTCAAGCGAAAAGGCTTTTGAAAACACGGATTATAAAAACGAACGCTATAATTCCGACAGAGTAACGGTTTTAAGCGGAGAATGGGACTTTGCTTATTATAAAAATCTTTCAGCTGTGCCGACTTCTTTTGACACTGAAAGCGCAAAGTTTGACAAAGTGAACGTACCCTGTACTTGGCAGAGAACAGGATACGACCAGATTGCCTACATAAATACAAGGTATCCGTTCCCAAAAAGGCCGCCTAATATACCGTCTGATGTTGCAGTAGGTATATATAGAAGATTTTTTGATGCTGATAATCTTCAAAAGCGAAAAACACTTACATTTTTAGGGGTGGCAGGAGCCCTTGCAGTTTATATTAACGGAGAATACGTTGGTTACAGTGAAGGCTCACACAATACTGCCGAATTTGATATAACATCCTTATTACAGAGCGGCAAAAATGAGATTTTGGCGGTTGTTTACAAGTGGAGCAACGGTACATATCTTGAATGTCAGGACATGTTCAGGGAAAACGGTATTTTCCGTGATGTTTATATAATAGAGCAGGAAGAAAACCACATAGATGATTTTCTTTTAAGACCTGAGTATAATTCTGACGGTACATATAATCTCAAAATCAGTGTAAGCGGCAGTTTTTCAGATGATACCACTATAGAAATATCATCCGAAGGATTGTTTGAAGCCGTTCTGAAAAAATCTTATGAAACAGAAATAGAAGCACTTTCGGTAAAAGAATGGACTGCTGAAACCCCGTCTCTTTACGAAGTTCACATAGTACTGAAAGACAAAGAAAATGTTGTTGAAGCAGTAAGGACTTATATAGGATTTAAAAACATCCGTATTGACGGGAATGTATTTCTGTTTAACGGAAAGCCGGTAAAACTGCTTGGAGTTAATCACCATGATACTCACATGACAAAGGGATACGCCATGTCTATAGAAGATATGGAGAGAGACGTTCAGCTTATGAAAGAATACAACTGTAATGCTGTGCGTACATCGCATTATCCCCCGGACCCGGTTTTTTTGACAATGTGCGATTTCTATGGTCTTTACACCGTTGACGAAGCTGATATTGAAACTCACGGCTTTTATGCAATTCCATACTCTACCTATAATCCAAACAGATTGAGCAACGATATATCATGGGCTTCACACTACCTTGACAGGGTAAAAAGAATGTACGGGAGAGACAAAAACCACCCGTGCATTACAATGTGGAGCTTGGGTAATGAATCCGGAGGCTACAAATGCCAGGACGAATGTTACAACTATTTAAAAAAGGTCAACCCTCAAATTCCCGTTCATTATGAAGGCGCTATAAGAAGCAAACGCTGGGCATACGATGTTGTTTCAAGAATGTATGCAACACCTTCACTTATGAGAAAAATTCTTAAAGGCACAGCGGGAAGCAAATACAAAAACAAGCCGTTTTTCCAGTGCGAATATGCTCATGCAATGGGCAACGGCCCCGGCGGACTTGAAGAATATATGCAGCTGTTTTATTCATCTGATCAGTTTATGGGCGGCTGTATATGGGAATGGGCAGACCACAGCGTATATGATGAAACCGCAAAATACAAATGGACATACGGCGGCGATCACAACGAACCTATACACGACGGCAATTTCTGTGTAGACGGATTATTCTATCCTGACCGCAGACCGTCAAGCGGTGCGCTTGAAATGAAGGCATGCTACCGTCCGCTCAGAGCAAAGTATATTAAAGATAATATTTTTGAAATTAGAAACACACGCTATTTTAAGGACAGTTCGGATATTGAGATCTCTTTTGAAATTTCTGTAAACGGAAATCATGTTGAAAAAGGAAAAATCAACAGCATTATAAACCCGGGAAAAACAAAGAGGTTCCAGATAAATTCTAACTTCTTAAAGCAGAGCCAAAAAGATGTTTTTGTCAATTTCACATATACATATAAGGACAGCGGAGCGCTGATTGCTGAAGAGCAAACCGTAATCAGCACCGAAACGCTGAAATCTTTTGAGTTATCATCGAACTCTGCCGAAATCACATCATCAGGAAAACAAATAACCGTTTCTTATAACGGCGGCAAGGCACTGTTTGATAAAAACAAAGGTCTTATAAGCTATATGAAGGACGGAGTTGAATATCTCAATCAGAGTCCGATAGATATGCAAAAGGGATTTATTCCGCATATATACCGAGGAAGACTGGATAATGACCAGTATATGGTAATATTCTGGAATATTCTCGGTCTCGGCAATGCTATGCCAAAGTTGATTTCCTGCGGTGTCAAATCCTGCAATGGCGTAAACTTTGTAAATACAACATATGATTTTGTTACAAGAGGATTATTCGTTCTTGCAAGTGCTGACGTGAACTATTATTTTGACGATGCGGGAAAGCTCACTATGAGTGTATCTCTTCGTAAAATCTGTCCGCTTACGGCACAACTGCCGCGCTTCGGAGTTCACGCCGAACTTGGCAAAGAATTTGAAAATGTTAAATACTACGGAAGAGGGCCGATCGAAAACTATTCTGATTTCTGTGAGCATGCGCCTGTTGGCATTTATGATACCACAGTAACTAATATGGCGCATAAATACATAAAGCCTCAGGATTCAGGAAACCGCGGCGATGTACGTTACGCTATAATTACAAACAGTAAAGGCGCAGGTCTTAAAATAACTGCTTTGGATAAATATCTTAATTTCAATGCAAATCACTTCACACTTGAGCAACTGAAAAAAGCTCGTCATATTGAAGATCTGCCTGATTGCGACACAACATATTTAACTGTTGATGGCTTTGTACGCGGCACAGGTTCAGGCAGCTGCGGGCCTATACCGTCAAAAGAACATTTAATCAGTTTTGGTTACTTCAAACCTCTTAATTATTCATTTGAGGTACAGCCAATTAGTACTGACAAGGAGTAATTAAGTTTTATAAAACTGCATAAGAATCATCACTTAACTTAATAGCTTCACTATAAACACCATCTTTATTGACAGCAGATAAGAAAATAGTTACTTTTGTAGGAACTAGTAAAAATGGAACATCATTTATTGTAAATAATATTGCTGAATTATTATCAACTATGGGAATAAAAGTTGCAATATTAGATACAACACAAAATAGAAATTCTTATTATATTTATACAAAAAATGAAGAAGGATTAAGAAATATTGCAACTAATTGTATAATGAATTTATCAAGAGGAATTGCAAATGGAATAAATGTAAATCCAAACTTAACAGTATTTACATCACTTCCAGAAGAAAATGAAGCTATATCAAAGGTAGATGAAATATTACAAACATTAGTAAAAAATTATTCAGTAATACTAATAGATTGTGATTATAATTCACCAATAGGTTACTTTAAACAATCTCAAGAAACATATTTGGTACAAACTCTAGATATACTTACAATTCAACCATTAACGGCTTTTTTAAGAGAATTAAAAGCTAAAAATATTCTAGAACAAAAGAAATTAAAAATTATACTTAATAAAGTTGTAAAAGTAAGAGGAATTACAGAAAAAACAATAATAGGTGGAATGGCTTTTTATAATGATCCTGCAATGTCGTTTATGACAGAATTATTTGATAGGAATTTGATAAAACATATATCTATACCTTTTGAGGAAGATATATATACAAAATATTTAGAAGGAATTATAAATTGCGAAATAACATTAAAAGGATATTCAAAAAGTTTTATGCAAGTATTACGAGAATTAGCTAATATGGTTTATCCCTTAATTTCAGGAAGAGGAACAAACTATAGACCACCAGCAGCTAATACAACTCAAATTAATACTACATTTTCACCAAGTATGAATGATACATTAGATCAAATGAAAAGAAAATTTTAAAATAGGAGGAAATAAATAGTGATAACAGTAGCAATTGTTGGAATACTAGTAATAGTAGTGCTTGTATTAGTAATTTATAACGTTAAAATAAACAAAAAAATACAAAAATTTAAAAATATAAAGGGAGGAAAAACTAAATGATGGATTACAATGATGATAATAATATTGCAATGATGGATGGAACTGCAACAATAAAAGTTATAGGTGTAGGAGGAGCAGGAAACAATGCTGTAAATAGAATGAT